>SKEF01000201.1_pt1 | contig 62498 bp, 46 predicted proteins | sample 4826691 | NCBI WGS metagenome assembly SKEF01 (sample SAMN11008816, study PRJNA524170) | human gut metagenome | biome: Human fecal sample; material: Feces; isolation source: fecal sample from pouch patient p23, p27 | host: Homo sapiens | place: Israel: Tel-Aviv | collected 2016-08-24
TAAGACCGATAGATTACGAGACTACGGACTCGCTTTTCTATTGTACGAACAGGGCCTTGGCCTCTGTGGGTACGAACTTATTCGTGAATTATTCATATTTGTAAAATTAATTTTGAACAGTTACTTATTGTGCATCCATTCCAAATTTGCCCCTCTGCATGGAAAGATAGAAATCTCCAAACTCTCTGGAATATTTGTTTTGCTGTAATCCTCCATTTATCTGTCCCGACAACTGATTTTTCCCTGCATAATCTTTCGTGACGATATTTATAGCCATGCCACGAACATGATAACGTGCAGGAGCAGCAAGCATCACCTCTGCTTTAGCCAACTGTGCAGCAGGCATCGCTTTCAATCTGTCTGCAAGCTGTTCTTGCGTTAAAGTGGTCGCCTGTCCGTTGATGATAAGCGTCACCTCGTGTCCGGAAAACTTGATGCCACCATCAGCATCACTAACACCAGGAATACGTGTAAGAGCCTCATAGGCATTGTCGGCAGGTAGTTGCTTCATGAGTAACGGCATGTTATAGGATAACATACCTCGCTCAGCCTTGACGATAGGGCGCGAACCTTTGACCATTATTTCGGGAAGGTTGTGCATCATGTTCTCCATTGTGAGCGAATCATTCTGCGTCTGAGTTTGAGCTTTCACGTTAGCAACTGAAAGCAGAAATAATCCTAAAAGGAATACTTTATTGTCCATATTTTACCTTTCTAATCTACATTCTCTTTCTATAACTTTCAAAAGTACGAAAAAAAATCCATAAACGAGAACGTTTTGCTTTGTATTGTAGGAATGAGGACGACATTTAACATTTCTCTTACTTTTAATGCCGTATATGAAATTTATCTATGCTGCATAGACAATGTGTTGCTACATTTGGAATAAGCACACTTCCAACCCAAAATTAATAATCTATAAAAACAAAGCAAAAAGTGTCGTTTTTCAGATTTTAGGTTTAACTTTGCATCCGAAAAGAGTTGTTTGGCAAGCAAGGCAAACTTATGTAGAATGTAGAAGTTAAAACTATTGCCAAGTCATTACCTCTATTGAGGAAAGACACTCATAAATCGCTCATTTTAAGCTATTCTGAAGATTTTGGCAGAATTTTCCGAAAAAAGCCGATACGTCCCGACCAGCTATCCTCGTAGGTACCATCGGCCATTCTGCAGCCATCGACCAACTGGTGAAACAGAAGCACATCAACGGAAATCTGCTGAAGGGCAAACGTGAAAAGTTTATCATCACGCTCATAGATGGTCAGCTCGTCATTGCTGGCAGCGACCGCCGAGGCACCATCTACGGCATCTACGAACTCTCGCAGCAGATGGGCGTATCGCCTTGGTATGACTGGGCAGACGTGCCTGTAGAGCACCACGATTCCATTTTCGTAAACAAGGGTATCTATACAGATGGCGAACCAGCCGTACGTTATCGCGGCATCTTCCTCAACGACGAGGCGCCTTGCCTAACGTCATGGGTAAAGAACACCTACGGCACCGGATATGGCGACCACCGTTTCTATCAGCGCGTCTTCGAACTGGTATTGCGACTGAGAGGTAACATGATGTGGCCTGCCATGTGGGGCTGGGCTTTCTACGCAGATGACCCGGAGAACGAGAAGACTGCAGATGAAATGGGCGTAGTGATGAGTACTTCCCATCATGAGCCGATGGCCCGCAACCACCAGGAATACGCCCGCAACCGAAAGGGATGGGGACCTTGGAACTATCAGAAAAACAAGGCTAACCTGCAGAAGTTCTTCCGTGAAGGCATTGAGCGAATGAAGGGAACTGAGCAGATTGTGACCATCGGAATGCGCGGCGACGGCGATGAAGCGATGAGCGCAGAGGCAGATACGAAGCTGATGACCAACATCATCAACGACCAGCGTAAGATTATCGCTGACGCTACCGGCAGAAAGGCTAGCGAAACCCCACAGGTTTGGGCACTATATAAAGAGGTGTTGGATTACTACGACAAGGGCATGAAGGTGCCTGATGACGTAACCCTCCTGCTCTGCGATGACAACTGGGGTAACGTGCGCCGTGTGCCGAATGCCAAGGAACGCAAGCACAAAGGCGGTTGGGGCTTATACTATCACGTAGATTACGTAGGTGCTCCAAGAAACTCAAAGATGCTCAACGTTACTCCTGTGCAGAATCCTTGGGAGCAGTTGACACTTGCTTACGAGAATGGCATTGACCGTCTCTGGATTCTCAATGTTGGCGACCTCAAGCCGATGGAATATCCTATCAGCCAGTTTATGGACATGGCTTGGAATCCACGTAAATACGATGTAAACAACATCACCCGGCATACCCGCAACTGGTGCGCACAGCAGTTTGGTGAATCGCAGGCCGATGAAGCTGCCCGCATACTGAACCTCATCTGCAAGTACAACGGCCGCTGCACCCCAGAGATGCTCGACAAGAACACCTACATTCTGGAAAACGGAGAATGGCAGGAGGTGGTAAATCAGTATCTCCAGCTCGAAGCCGATGCGCTGCGCCAGTACAACAGTCTGCCGGCATCCTATCACGATGCCTATCGCCAGATCATCCTCTTCCCTATCGAGATGATGAGCAATCTGCACCAGATGTACTTTGCCCAGGCACAGAACCATGCCCTCTATAAACAGGGCAATCCGAAGGCGAATGTATGGGCTGATGAATGCGAGCGCCTCTTCAAGCGCGATTCCCTCATCTGCGACTATTACAACCATAAGATGGCTGGCGGCAAGTGGAACGGAATGATGACCCAGAAGCATATCGGCTATAAGAGTTGGAATGATGATTTCGAGAAAGATACCTGTCCGGAACTCTTCCGGGTAACCTCCAAGGATGGAGTGATTATCAGCGAAAACAACGGCGTGGTAGAAATCGAAGCTCCTTACTATAGCAGCAAGACGGATGCTGCCGAGGCAAAATGGACAGAGATTCCATTCATGGGCAAAAGCGTATCGGCAATGACTCTGATGCCGTATACCAAGAGTATAAAGGGAGCCAGCATCACTTACAAGTTTAAGATGAACGCTCTGGCACGCCAAGGCGCATCAGCTGCTACTGACAGCAAGAAGGTACGCATCCATATTATCACCAAATCTACCCTTGATTATCAGAACAAGGGCGGCATGACCTATGGAGTAAGCATCGACGGAGCCGAGCCGGTCATCGTCAACTTCAACCAGAATCTGAACGAGAAGCCGGAGAATATCTACAGCATCTATTATCCTACGGTAGCCACCCGCATCATCGACAAGGTGATAGAAGTAGAGCTGCCAGCCTCATCCGATGGCATCCACACCCTCACCCTCACTCCTAACGACCCAGCCATCGTCTTCGAGAAAATCGTGATTGATGGAAGAGAAGGAAAAAAGAGAGTCAAGGTGATTTAAAGGTAGCATATAATAAAAGGTATAGGCACGCACCCACGAAAGGATGCGTGCCTATTCTTTTTACGCAAACTATCACTATCTTCTTATGTTCCATACTTCGTAGCATTCATTTTTACATAAACAATCACAATAGTAACAAATAAATGAAAAAAAAGAGTATTTTTTAAATCTTTTTTGAGAAATATACGTTTATATGAGTAAAGTTAGAAACATAAAAACAAGAAACGAATGAATATAGACAAACCAAAACTCATAAAACAACTGGAGAGTCTTGTCGACAATCGGCAAGACTGGCTATTTCGTTTTGCCTATATTCGAATCGGGCAACGTGAGGATGCAGAAGATATTGTGCAAGAGGTGCTGCTTGCAGCTTTCAAGAAACTGAAAGAAGGGCAACAAGTGGAAGAGTTGGACCGCTACATCATTCGCTCTGTTAGCAACGCATGCCGAGACTACTTGCGCAAAAATCGTCCGCAAATCATAGCTATCAATGAAGCGGCAAGCATACCTAACAGCAATGGTGACAAACAAATACACGAGGAATTTCTCAGAATATCAAAACTGCTGGAAGATATTCCACAGGAGCAAGCGGAAATCGTAAGAATGAAATGTTACGACAACTTGACGTTCCGAGAGATAGCCGAACTGGAGGAGATACCAGAAGCTACCGTGAAATCTCGCTATCGCTATGCCATCCAACATATCCAACAACGACTCAAAAAGGAGAAAAATATATGAAAGATCAAATGAACATCCATAATGACAAAGGATTTGAGGATATAGAGCAACTGCTCCAACCTCAATGTGATTTCCATGCCTCCTCCCAAACCAAGCAACAAGTAATAGAGAAGGCAAGGAAGAGCTTGGTCAGCCATCGCACCTTGCGTATCTTTCCATGGATTTGCGCAGCATGCGTGGCTGGCATCATCGCTATCATCCTGCAACCACCCAAGGATACCACTTCTGCGTCGGGCAATGCGACAATGGCTGTGAGAAAGGCTACACAGCCGATGCAAAAAGCTATGATACAAGAAAAGAATTTGACGGCAGAAAAGGAAAATACAGCAGAAAAAGCCATCACAGAAGAGAGCAGAACATACAAGAAGAAAAAGACTTTTGCCAAGTTCAATGCTCCCAAAAGTGAGGCTAAACCTAAAGCTGAGTTTGGAGATGACATGCCAGACACCGAAGAAAAAGGTCCGGTACTCTTCCCTATGTCAACCTTGCCCGAAGAGCATCTTTTCAAAATGCAGACAGCAGAAGCTCAAGCCACTACAAGCAACGCCGTGCAAAGTGAGGATGACCGCCAACAAATACGGCGAATCACCGTAAAACTCTAAAGAAAGTATATATAATAAGGTATAAACATTAAAGAACAAAGAACATGAAAAAGTATGTCATATATTTATTACTCATGATGTTCTCATCAATGGGAGCACAGGCACAAAAGTCTTATTTCAAAGAGGCTTTGGAGAAATTGGTAAGCAACAAGGCGTTCACCATGAATCAATCAGGAGCAAAAAATGAGGTTGGTGACACAGCACAATGGAGTTGGAAAAAATATCGCTTTAAAACTCTCAAGAAAGACAAGTTTCTCAAGGAGCTGGACAGAATCAACAAGGCTTTTCAAAAAGATTGCAATCAGCCTGTAACTGACTTTTACTATATGGTAGATGGAAACAACAACCCACTTAAAACATGGATGAACTTTGACATATCTGTAGGCAACGACCTTATTATGGTTGGAAATTTCTCGGCATATAGCGTCCTTATCAATCGCCAACAAATGGGTCACTCTGGCATGCGCAGAGTCTGTGCCATAGAATGGGGCCATATCATAGAGAATGGGTTGGTTAACGAAAAAGGCTATGAAGGAAACATCAGCATCGTAGAAGGAAAAGCTCCTTTAAACAAGCACTACGTAGCAAATGAAATAAACCAGCAAACGTATAAAGCCACACATTATACAGGTGTTCTTACCCCAATAGACACCCAAGAAGAAAAGGCTGCTCCAAAAGAAAAGACCAAAGAAGAAAAAGAAGAAGTGCCTAACGAGCAATTGACCAAGATGCTTAAAGATGCTCAGACCAACCTGAAAGGCAACTTTGAGATTATTGGCAAGCGTGACCCTGAACTTTGGGACCGTGGCTATTTTATCTGTTACAAAGACGAAACAGATATGTATGTAGAACCCATCCTTGTGGCTACCAACGGCACTAACTTCTCATACAAGCACGACCTAAAGGACATTACCATGGGAAGAGTAAGAGCACTGATGAAAGATGGAACCATCTGCTCGGAATGGATAGACATTCCTTTTGTACCAGGAGAGATAGCAGAGCTAAGCGTACACAATGGTTACTACAGCCTCACAGGATCAAGTTTCTATAAGCAGTGGGTGGAAGAGGAAAGCAAGAACCATGATGGATGGGACGAGCGCAAGTATACGGCTTACGCACTCAGCAATATCCATTCTCCTGGCATCATCTGCTATCTGTTCTATCAGCATTTGATAAAAGATTCTTCGAATCAAAAGAAAATATTCAAAGCCCTCCCAACAACTCTACAAGAGAATCATGTGGGTCGCTTTATCAAAAAGCATATGAACAATAAATTATAAAAATCTCAACTTTCAGTCACATTCATTTAATACATATGTGATGTAAGAAAGGACATTCTGCATAGAACCCAATGCCACCTCTATCAGTTTTGATGGAGATGGCATTTTTGCTTCAAATTAGCGCATCCCCAATAGAGGTAAATTTCAATGCCGACATGAATGAGAAGCCAGAGAACATCTACAGCATTTACTATCCTACGATAACCACTCGATGAGTAATTTCTATCATTTTTACTCATTCAGAATGAGTAATTCTGAGCAAAAACACTCATTCTGAATGAGCGTTTCTTGAATAGCGCCTTTTATTCACCTTCTACCTTGCATCCACTGAACCCCATTTCCTGCGCCTTCTCAGGTCCGAAGGTGTAATAGATAGTCTCAGCCTCATCACATACCTCCCCTGCGAATTGGCAAGGGTGAGATGAATGGTAACAATGTTGTGACTTATATGATGCAAGAAAGCAATTATAACGATGCAAGAAAACAATTATAACGATGCAAGAAAGCAATTATAACGATTGCGTGACATTTGTCATGCGATTATACGACACTTATCATACGGTCGGATGACAAATGCCGTATAATCACATGACATATACCAATGTTTAAATAAACCTAATAGTCAGGGCAAACGCATTAAACTTTTTACCTTTTAACATATATGTGTTTAAGCCGTATCTTATTGATTATTAACTATTTATATTTGTTTATATTAAAAACATTTTGTATCTTTGTAAGGAATAATTAAACAATTAAAAGGTACAAAATGAGCATTATTAAGTTATCTAAACAAATTCCTGACCCAAGAGTCACCGGACGAACTGTTCATAAAATGGAACATATCATCTATATTACTATAGCAGCTGTACTAGCTGGATGTCAAACATGGGATGAAATTGCTGAGTTTGGAAGGACTAAGAAGGAGTTCTTCAAATCCCGTTTGGTAGGTTTGGAACACATTCCAAGCCATGACACCTTCAATCGTTTCTTTTCCATATTTGATCCAAAGGGCTTTGAATTAATTTTTCGCAATTGGGTCAAAGAAATTATTGGCGAGGTTAAAGGTATAGTAGCTATTGACGGCAAGTTGATGCGTGGCTCTAGCAAATGCGATTCAGAGCACACATTGGGCAAAGATGATTTTCGTATGTGGATTGTATCGGCATGGTCTTCTGATAACAATATCTCTCTGGCTCAAGAGAAGGTGGGCGACAAGACTAACGAAATCACCGTTGTACCAAAGTTGCTTAGCGCAATAGACTTAAATGACACCATCGTAACGATTGATGCCATGGGATGCCAAACCTCTATAACCAAGAAAATAAGAGAGGGAAACGGAGATTATATTATTGCATTGAAGGAAAATCAAAAGACAAGCTATGATTTTGCAAAGAATATTATAGCCGAAAACATTTATAGGGACTATCAGGGTATAGTTGCAAAGTATACTTCCTTTGACAGAGGACATGGTAGGTTAGAAGAAAGAAAATGTATAGTGGTAAGTTATGGCAGCATTACGCAAAAAATGTTCAAGAACAAATTTGAAGGGCTAAAATCTATAGTTGGTATTCTATCACGAAGAACGATAGTCTCAACAGGTGAAACTTCAGAGGAAATCAGGTACTATGTAACTTCCCTAGGAAATGAAAAGCCTGAGGAAATCGCCAATGCCATAAGGAAACATTGGGGCATAGAGAATAATTTGCACTGGCAATTAGACTTTACCTTTAGAGAAGACGAAAGTAGAAAGGTAAAAAATGCAGCAAGAAACTTTTCTACTATAACTAAGATTGCTCTGTCCATCCTTAAAAAAGACAAAACGGTCAAGGGAAGTCTCAACTTAAAAAGGATGAAAGCTGGCTGGGACGAAAATTACCTGTCAAAACTTTTGGAGGCGAACGCATTTTGATGCGTCCGCCCTGTACAGCAAAGGTGACGAATATGCTCGCCATGTTCTATAGCTGTTCATCTCTCACCTCGCTAGATGTTGCTCATTTCAATACAGCGAATGTGAAGGTTATGAGCTACATGTTCTCTAGCTGCTCATCTCTCACCTCTCTTGACGTCAGAAACTTCAATACCGCGAATGTGATGAATATGAATGGTATGTTCAGTTACAGTGTTGCTCTCACCTCGCTCTACCTCACTAACTTCAATACAGAGAAGGTGACGAATATGGAAGATATGTTTTCTGGCTGCAAAGCTCTCACCACCATCTACGCCAGCAGTAAGTTTGTAACAACCCGGGTAACTAAGAGTAGCGGCATGTTCAACAAATGTGAAAAACTCAAAGGTGAAGTAGTATGGAAAAAAGACAAGGCTACCGACAAGACCTATGCCAAGATAGAAGGTGGATATTTTAGTGGTGGAATCCCTAGGGTAAAATATGCTGATGGCACGCTGACCTTCTTTCTCACATCCAAGGAGACTTTGGGAGAAAATGAGTATGAACTCAATAGTGGTAAAAATTTACCTGAATGGGTGAAAAAACACATATTCGGCATTACCAAGGTTGTGTTCGATACTTCATTTGCTAATGCAAGACCAACGAGTTGTTATATGTGGTTCTATTTGTGCGGAAACCTAAATCAAGTAGAAGGCATAAAGAATCTGAATACCAAGGAGGTTACGGATATGGCAGGTATGTTCTGTAAATGCCGAGATCTCTCTTCGCTAGATGTCTCAGGTTTCAATACCGAGAAAGTGACGGATATGTCCGAAATGTTCGATGAATGCATAAGTCTCAAATTGCTCGACGTCGCCAAGTTCAATACTGCTAATGTGAAGAGTATGAGTAATATGTTTTACAACTGCCAAAATCTCGCCTTGCTCAACGTCACAAATTTCAATACTGCGAATGTGACTAATATGCAAGGAATGTTCTATAGCTGCCCTGCTCTCACAACCATCTACGCCAGCGATAAGTTTGTTACAGGCCAGGTTACTGATGGTTCTAACATGTTCTCGAACTGCATAAACCTCAAAGGTTTTATAGATTATAAGAATAACTCAGACAAGACTGACCACACCTACGCCAACTACAAGACTGGCTACTTCACCAAGCTGGTAGGCAAGAATGGCGATGAGAAGATAGGAGCAACGGGAGAAACTCTTGCTACGGATAATCTCGTACTTGACGACGATAAGGATTTCGTGGCTTACGAGCCATTCGCAGCCAAGGCTGCATCTTATAGCCGCAAGATGAAGGAAGGTACTACATGGGCTACGCTCTGCCTGCCTTTCGAGGTATCGCTCGCAAATCAGAACTTCCGTGCCTTCAAACTCCTTTCAGCTGATGATGTTACAGAAACCGTAGAACTCGAAGAGATTGAGGGAAGCATCGCTGCTGGTACTCCTGTTATCATCAAGATGAAGGATGGAGCAACAAAGCTCAACTTCACTGTAGCCGACAAGGAGATTGCAAATGAAGTAAAGACAGCAGAAACAGCTAATGGCAACTATCAGCTCCAGGGACTCTATACCCAAAAGGAGTTCAGCAAGGATACTGATAACAACTGCTACATCGTGAAGGGCTCCAAGCTGATGAACCCTGCCAAGCTGTTGGGTGAAACAGCAACAATGTCTGTGGGCAGCAAGCCTTTCCGTGCTTACATGGCAGATAACTCATCTGCTCCTGCAGCAGGTGCCAGAATGTTCAGCATCAGCGTCGGCGGCAGCACCACAGCCATCGAGCAGTTGGAGTCTACAGCAGATAGCAAGGCAGAATACTACGACCTCCAGGGCCGTCGCCTCCAGGATTTGCAGAAGGGCATAAACATCGTGAAGCGTGGCGGCAAGACCATGAAGGTTATCATCAAGTAATAAAAAATAGTAATAAAAATAGATATGAAAAAGAAAAGATATATCAAGCCAGTGGTTAGCGTCATGGAAATGGAAACCACAGCCATCCTCGCCGGCTCTGTTATCCAGAAGGCGGGAGAAGCGGATTACAGCGACGAAAATGTGAAGGATTTCTGGGATACAAATAAGGGAATTTGGGCAGACTAGCCCCTGATTCTCTTTCGTATTCCACGACAGCACTTCTGATGCCTGGGGCAAAATAAAAAGCCCCCGGAGCTATTACGCTTCGGGGGCTTTTTCCGCTTTCTAGGTATCATGTTGATAGGTAAGTTCATGAACATCCACAACATTTTTTCCGAAACTTTTCTCCTATTTTCTTTGCACTTTCAAAATAAAGTCGTAACTTTGCAATCAAGATAGGTTAAAAAAGGAGGTTGCGATGCCAAAGATATTTGAATACTTCGGATTTATCTTTCTGTTCTATTCGAATGAGCATGAACCGATACACGTTCATGTAATGAAGGATGGACATGAAGCTATTTTCGAGATAATATTAGAAAATGGTGAACTTGTTGAAATTCACAGAAGAACTTCTAGCAAGATACCACCTTTAAGTGAGAAGGATGCTGCTACAGCAGAGGCCTTTGTGAAGAAGTACTATAAGAATATAGTTGATAAATGGGTAAACTTCTTTATTTATAAGAAAAGAATACGTTCAACTAAAATAACGAAGAAATTATGAATTTAAGTATCGTTTCTGCAAAATATGTGGCACCATTAAAAGTTGAATTACACTTTAATGATGACACTGTTAAGACGATAGATGTTGGGGCTTTTATTAGAAATCACCCACATCCGCAATATAACTCTTACTTGAATGAAAACAAATTCAAAAAGTTCAAGATAGAGTTTGGAAATATCGTTTGGGGAAAAAATTGGGATTTGATATTCCCTATAGATAAGTTATATGCTGGCGTTTGCTGCTGAACAAAAAGCCCCCGGAGCTATTACGCTTCGGGGGCTTTTTCCGCTTTTTTTCTTCCCATATTGCGTATAGTGTATTTCTATATGGGTGAAGAGGGGTGAAGAGTGGGTGAAGAGATAAAGAAAACTCTTCACCTCCCGAAACCCCGATAAACAGAGGGGATACGGGCGAGAAGGTGAAGAGTGAAGAGATAAATCGGGATTGCTTACAACTGATAGAACTTGGTGAAAGCCTTCACGCAGTATTCGTGGTCGATAACGCTACCGTTTTCTATGTGTCACTGTGATAGGTGGGTTCAAGAACTACCACCATATTTTTTCGAAACTTTTCTCCTGTTTTCTTTGCATTTTCAAAATAAAAGCTTATCTTTGCAGACAAATAGAAGTAGAACTTTTAAATGGATAAATATGGCTTTAAAAATTAAAACTCGTGAAGAAGCAATTGCTGTATTACGAGACATGGTTAAACGTAAAAGAGAAATGGAGGCAAAGGCTCAAATAGACTTTGCTAAAGCACGTAAGGAGGCTGCAAACTGCTATGCAGGCCTTTAACTTAACGCGCCTCAATTTTCATTCTCCTTATAAGGTCTGGATAGATAATGGCTCATATAAGTTCTTGACAGATTATGGTGTTCAGTATCGAATAGAATTTGTTGAAAATAATAATATCTGGGAGGATGAAAAAGCGTATGAATTTGGTATTCTCAATGAAAACAAGAAGAATTCTCCTAACGATTCTAAAGTAAAAGAGACTGTACAAAGTATTATTGAAGAGTTCTTTCTCACGAATCCGGACATTCTTTTATATCAATGTGAAACGGGTGATAGCAGACAGGCTATGCGAGCTCGTCTTTTTACCAGATGGTTTAACGAATTCGATAAACGAGATCGGTTTTGTGTCAAGGTTTCTATTCTTAGAGATGAAGAAGTTGACAATTACATAGCTATTATAGTTCAAAAGAGTAATCCTAAGTTGACTGACATCCTTCGAGATTTTGATGAGTTTATCGGTTTCTTTGATACAAAGCCCGAATAAAAGCGGTAAGTGAGATACAGACAAACGGAATCTCTATCGTACTCCCAGGCAGCACATCTGATGCTTGGGGCATAAAAAAGCTCCCGATGCGTATGGCACCGGGGGCTTTTTTCCGTTTCCTTCTTTATTCTTCTTTATATTTCCTTCCAATCTTCTTTTATACTTCCTTCCAATCTGCCAATCCTTTTCCCTTATCATCCAGTTCTATGGCAAGGGCAATTACTTTTCGCTTATCAGCCTTGAATGGCTCGGCATACTGCTTGGCTTTTATCTGCTCCGTGGCAGCATCCACGCCACCGTTGTTGCTCAGCTTCAATTCAAGCACATAGATAAAGTTGGTAGTTTCTACCACCATATCAATCCTGCCCGTAGCAATCATCTTCTCTACTTCCACCCGGCAGCCGATGGCATTGAAGATGGTACTCAGAATCAGGCGGTAGCGCTCTTCCATATCCATGCTGGCAAGCTTCTTGTTGCTGTAAGGTACATCCGCAATAAGCGCCTTCAGACATTTCATGGCTTCGGGGAGATTGCCAAGCTTTAGGGAGTACAACAACATATTCTGGGTTGATATTACCAGTGCATTCGATTGTAGTGTCAAGGCTGGCAATACAATCTTGTATAGAGCCTTTCGAACTTCATAGTTTGGAATGCCTAGCAGATAAATCTCATCCATATACCCCTTTATCGTAAGATACCCCGACTGATAGAGGAAAAGTTCCGCTCCGCCACCTGTTACGTCGGAAGTCTCCAGTGTATCGCTGTCTATCGGACAATTCTCAAAATCTTTCAGTCTCATTTCTATATTATCCACAAATTTAGGGAGTAGCGAGGTTGCGCCCGATGAAGCCCAGTAGTTTTTCAGTTTGGAATCAGCGAGTGCATTGATAAGACTGAATGGATTGAAGACATCAACCATATTTTCATAACAGAAATGATAGCCATCATAATAGGCTGTCAATTGTGCAACGGCTTCGTCGAAAGTCCATCCCTTGCTTGCTGCCAACTTGTTGATTTCCGGCTTGAAATCACGTAAAACTTCTTCCTTGGTGATACCGCAGAGAGCCGCATATTCCGGCTCGAAACTGATGTTGCTCAGATTGTTGAGCACAGAGAAGAGAGATATCTGCGTAAAATTGGTAATACCGGTGATGAAGACAAACTTCTCGTATTTGTCGTCTGCTTTGAGAATGGCAAACACCTCCCTATAGATAGCGGTACATGCTTCGTGATAAGGAGTCTTCCAGGAATGCTGCAATGGTGAGTCGTATTCATCGATGAGGATGGCAACCTGCTGTCCGGTTTGCTTATATGCCCCCACGATTATTGCATTGAAGCGGTCGGCAAGACTATCTGCAGGGTCAGGAACCAATGAATATTCTCCTTCGTATTGTCTGAATATATTATTGAGATAAGAGCGCAATGTTTCCGGCTCTGCGCCCGCACGACTCATATCCAGTCTTATGACAGGTCGCTTCACCCATTCCGTCTCCATCTGCATGATCTTCAACCCCTCAAAGAGTTCCTTCTTGCCCATGAAGTAGGCTTCGAGCGTATCTACAAGAACAGATTTACCAAAGCGGCGTGGACGGCTCAGGTAATTATACTTTTTCCCTCTGTTGGCAAGTTGCCAGATGATATCTGTCTTGTCAACATAAAGATATCCACTCTTTCTGATTTCCTCGAAAGACTGGATGCCTACCGGCAATATTCTATCGTTAGTCTCTACCATAATTCCTAATCTTTGTTTTCCAATTGCAAATTTACGATTATTTTCCCAAACCGCCATGCTTTTTTACTCTTTTTTTTCTTCCCATATTGCGTATAGTGTATTACAAATTCTATATGGGTGAAGAGGGGTGAAGAGTGGGTGAAGAGATAAAGAAAACTCTTCACCTCCCGAAACCCCGATAAACAGAGGGGTTACGGGCGAGAAGGTGAAGAGTGAAGAGATAAATCGGGATTGCTTACAACTGATAGAACTTGGTGAAAGCCTTCACGCAATATTCGTGGTCGATAACGCTACCGGTTTCGCGGCAACTGTGCATAGCGAGGATGGCATTGCCCATATCTACACCCTTCAATGGGATGGAAGAGGCGAGGATATTGCCCAAGGTGCTGCCACCTGCTACATCGCTGTGGTTTACGAAACGCTGGCATGGTACACCGGCTGCATCGCAGATGTTGGCGAAGATGGCTGCAGATACGGCATCGCTCGCATACTTCTGGGCTGCATTGAACTTGATGACCGGACCACCGCCCAACTTAGGATGATTCGTAGGGTCGAATTTTTCGCTATAGTTAGGATGCCAGGCATGCGCATTATCGGCTGAAATCATGAAGGCACGCTCTACTGCCTGATAATAAGCCTCTTCTGTATGGCTCAGTGCCAGGGCGATACGCTGGAGCATATATGAAAGGAATGGACTTCCGGCTCCCTGTTTGGTCTGAGACCCCGTTTCTTCATTATCGAAGATGGCGAGAACCTGGGTGGTATCATTGGCATCAGATGCAATCATCGCCTCTACACCAGCCCAGCACATAGACAGGTCATCGAGTCTGCCTGAAGAGATAAACTCATCGTGAACACCGAAGGTGCAGGCTGGAGTGACATCAGCCAGATAGAGATCGAAATCAAGAACATCCTCTTTCTGAATATTCAGTTCGCCGGTTATCACATTCATCAGGAGATTACCCTTCTCCAGTTCATCATTGATGATGCCGAGGATAGGAAGTACATCCTTCTGCCTGCTCAACTTCACACCATCATTTACCTGACGGTTGAAGTGGATAGCGAGATTGCTGATCTGCAGCAATGGGCGCTTCACATGAAGAAGGAGCGTCTGGGGATTCATCGCATTCTCGCCCTTCACGATAACTCTACCTGCCAGGGTGAGCGGACGGTCGAACCAGGTTGACATGATAGGACCACCATAAACCTCGGTATTCAGTTTTACGATACCGCCCTCGCAAAGCATCTCAGCATTTGGCTTGATGCGGAAGGTAGGCGAGTCGCAGTGGGCGCAGATCATGTGGAAACCGGCATCTGCCAAAGGCTTCTTTCCGATTTGGAAGGCGTAGATGGAAGAGTCGTTCTTGGTAACGAAGAACTTTTCACCCGCTTCAATCTTGCCCAAAGGCTCCTGTGGGTTCATACGTCGGAACCCGTTCTTCTCCAATTCCTCGGAGATATTCTTTACTGCCAGGAAATTCACTGGCGATGCGTCTAGAAAGGATAATAATCTTTTGATCATAGTCTATATCTTTATATTAATATCTTGCAAAGATAATAGATTTTTTTCATTTTATCTCATTATTCTATTTGTTTTTCATTTTTTTGTATTATCTTTGTCCCCAAATAAGATCAATGAATGAATTATGAAACGATATAAATCCTATACTCTAATTATATTACTGCTGTTGGCATCGGCTCTTCAGGCATATGCGCATATTTCCAGAAATATGTTCATGCTTTCCAATCTCAATGCTGACAATGGTCTTTCCAGCCCTCGAGTTTATTCTATTGTCGAGGCAGAGGATGGTGCCATGTGGATAAGTACTAAGCGTGGAGTTGACCGATATAATGGGCAACAAGTAACCAATTATACTTTATACACAGAGATGCCGTATAGTGATGCTAGTGGTAGATGTATTAAACTGACTAAGGATGCGCAACATCTGATTTACGCCTACGACAACAAGGGAAAGGTGTATATATATGATAAGAGGAAAGATATATTTGTCTTGAAATGTAATCTTCAGAAAATTTTAGGTGGAAGTATCGTGTTGAACGAACTGTTGGTAGACGAAAAGGGTAATTTCTGGTTAGCTATGGATAGAGGCATTTATTGCTTATCAGCAGCTACTGATGGAAAGGAGATAGTTCGGGAGACAGCTAAGGGTAGGTTTGTATTGAAAAATACCTATATTAATCATATCCAATTTATAGGTCAGAAACTCTTGATAGGAACATTTAAAGATGTTTATTGCTATTCGATGTCTGCCCGGAAGTTAGAAAAGAAGATTAGTGGTAGTTCCGTAGTATCCTCTTATCATGATATTGTGGGACATCGTATCTGGCTGGGTACTTTTCACGAAGGAGTTAAAGTGGTGGATGATCGTACTTGGAAGCTGATAAAATCTGCTGATTTCCAATCTTTGCAAAACATTCCTAAAATTCCCGTACGTTCAATCATTTTATATGATAAGCAGACTCTTCTGATGGCTGTAGATGGAGCTGGAATATATGCTTATGACAGTTCGGATAAACAAACCAAGCTCTTGCTTGATACAGATGGACGTCCGGGTAACATTCTGAATGGTAATGGATTATATACCTTGTGCTGCGATCGTTTTGGCGATTTGTGGACAGGCTCTTACTCGGGAGGAGTAGATTTGGCAATACCGATGAAACATACATTGGAATATATCACACATGAATATCTCAACAATCAATCACTGATAGATAATTGTGTGAACGATGTTTTCCAAAGCCGTGATGGGAAAATATGGTATGCCACAGATAAAGGAGTAAGTGTTTATGATGCGCAGACTCATCTTTGGCATCATGGATTATATAATAAAGTGGCGCTTACGATTTGTCAGACTGTAGACGGCAGAATTCTGGTTGGTACCTATGGTAATGGCGTATATCAGGTTCATGCTGATGGCACTAGTATGCCTGCTTATTCTGTGGAAACAGGAATGTTGAAGAGTGATTACGTATTCAGTCTTTTTACTGATAGCGATGGTAATGTTTGGGTGGGATGTTTGGATGGAGATATGGCTTGTTTCCCTTCAGATAAATATAATTTGAATGGAACGGGAAAGTCGGTATTCTATCTGCCAGTCAACGAAGTGCAATGCATCACGGAATCACTGGATAAGCGTTTTATTGCTGTAGGAACTTCGCATGGAGGCTATTTGATTGATAAGCGCGAACCTTTGCATCCTCGTCGTTTCTTTTATCCTGAACAGTATCCCGGTAAAGACATTAATTTGTTTGTCAACAGTATGTCTTTTCAGAATTCCCGTCATATCTGGATTGGAACGGATGGAGGAGGACTCTATGATTATGATTTACTGACAAAGAAGTTTAAGCGTTATACTAATCAGGACGCTTTGCCTTCTAATACAGTTTATGGACTTATAAGAGGTATTAATGGCAATTTGTGGATCAGTACGGATAAAGGATTGGCGTTCATGAAACAGGGGAAGATAGTAAACCTCAACATCTTTAAGGGAATGGAACGTGAGTATAACCGAATGTCTGTTGCGTGTACTTCAGATGGCAGGGTGCTTTTTGGCAGCAACGATGGAGTTGTTGCTTTGACTCCTATGTTTGCCAAAGGTTTGAATTATGCCGCTCCACTTCGTATTCATAGTGTTGAGGTTGAAGGTGTCGAACGTTCCGATTACTGGAATGAATGTCTCTTTGAAATGTTGAAGGAAGGCAAATTGAAACTTAGCCATAATGAGAATACGCTGGTTGTTTCTTTCGAGAGCATCAATTATCAATACCAGTATGATATTCAATATCAATATTATTTGGAAGGATACGACCGTAATTGGAGTAAACCATCTTCTAATCAGTTGGCACGATTTGTAAATTTGCCTTCGGGCAGCTATGTGCTTCATGTAAAGGCTATCTGCAGAAGTAATGGTAGAGAATTGGGAGAAACAACTTTGGAGATTCATATAGCCCAACCTTGGTGGAATACCTGGTGGGCATGGATTATCTATCTCTGTATTTTTGCTGTCATCTTATATTTTGTCTGGCAGTATTACAAAGAGCGCTTACAGCGAAAGTATTATGATGAGAAAATCAATTTCTTCGTTAATACTGCCCATAACATACGTACTCCTTTGAGTCTCGTGTTGGCTCCTCTTGATAATCTGGCTAATGATTCCAACTTGAGTGAGAAAAGTCGTGGATTCTTGGATATGGCGCATCGCAACGGCAACAAACTATTGAAGATGGTTACAGAATTGCTCGACTTCCAAAAGATAGAGCAGTCTGCCGAACAGGTTCGCCTGCAAGATATAGAATTGCCGATGCTTTTACGTGTGCAGTTGGAAAAGTTTGTATTGGCAGCTCAGGAGAAGCATATTCAACTGTGTATTGAAACGTGTCCGCAGCAACAGATTCATTCTGATGTCAAAATGATGGATCTGATATTGGAAAATCTTCTCTCGAATGCTATCAAATATACACCTCAAGGTGGAAAGGTTACGTTGTCGGCTTCTGTTGAAGGTAAGATGGCTATGATTCATGTATGTGATACAGGTATAGGTATTCCAAAGGCCGAAATTAAGAGTATCTTCAAGACCTTCTTCAGGGCTTCTAATGCGATAAATTCTCAGGAAATGGGAAGTGGATTAGGACTGATGCTTACACGAAAGCTCGTAGAGAAATTAGGAGGAAAGCTTAGTTTCGTAAGTGAGGAAGGAAAGGGTACTACTTTCTGTGTGAAGATGCCATTAGGTCATGTAACAGATTCTTCTGGCCGGCTTGTAGGAGAAAAGAAAAATGTTGCAACTGAATCTTCTTTAGCTGAAGATAAGCATGATGAAACTTGCCAGACTGTGTCTTCTGCGGTTCAGCAGGATGCTGATGTTTCAACGGATACACTTCTTTTTGTCGATGACAATGAAGATCTTCGCAAATATATCAGAATGACTTTTGGTGATTCTTATCAGGTAGTTGATGTGGAGAGTGCAGAGGCTGCCTTGAAATATTTGAAAGAGGGCGGGGTATGTGATATCGTTGTTTCTGATGTCATGATGCCGGGAATGCACGGAGACGAGTTCTGTCGCAGTATCAAGGAAAATAAGGAAACATCATGGCTGCCTGTTATCCTGCTGACTGCTAAGGCTGGTCGTGACTTTATGATAGAAGGGCTCGGACTTGGTGCTGATGACTATATAGCCAAGCCATTCGATACTGCTATTCTTGCGAGTAAGGTTGCCAGTATTTTGAAGAATCGTCGCCGGTTGAGTCAGTATTATATGGACAGAAGCCTTGCTCTTGTTAGAGGAGATGTTGCTTCTGCGTCTGCTTCTTCCGAGCAGATTGTGGGTTCTGATTCTTCCGATGAACACTTGGAACCTACTGGAACTTCTGAAGAGAAAAAGGATGATACTGTCTTGAATAAGCAAGGCCAGACATTCGAAAATGTGGCAGAAGCTGTTCTGGATCCGCAAGACCAGGCTTTTGTAGATAAAGCTACCCGTTTGGTGTTGACTCATCTGAGCGACACAGACTTTAATATCGACCGACTCTGTAGAGAGATGGCGATGAGCAGAACGCTTTTCTATGGTAGGCTGAAGACTCTTACGGGTCAAAGTCCGCAGGATTTTATGCGTTTGATACGTCTGGAGCAGGCTGCAATCTTCCTGAAACAGGGGGATAGTGTGCTGGATGTATCTGTGAAAGCCGGTTTTGTAAATGTGAAGTACTTTAGTACTGTATTTAAAAAGCACTTTGGGGTTTCTCCAAGTAAGTATCTGTAAATTAGAGTTTTAAATTCAAAGAAAAGGTTTCTGCTTAGACGATATGTCTGAATTGAAACCTTTTTTTGTTTGTTATCTAACCCTCTGAAAGTTCCTTTTCTTTATCTTTGCAACCAGATTCTGTTAAGTAAGTCAAACAGTTATTTAAAAAACCAAACAATAACAATATAAACATAAAAATGAAAAGGAACTTTTTGAAATTTAGCCTCTTTTTAATAGGCGTCTTCACATGTTTCTCATGCGAAGCAAGTACGTTGCCCTCATCCGGCAGTTCTGAAGGTGTAGGCGAATCCATACCTACTGCCCAGCAATGGAATAAAGATGTTGTGGGGTGGAATCTTGGCAATGAATTCGAGTGCTCAGCTCCTGGACAGGATGGTGAGTCGATGCAGATTGGCAACCCTGATGGTTCTATCCATGCAGAGACAGCCTGGGGCAATCCCGTTGTTACCAAGAAGATGATACAAGCCGTGAAGAAGGCAGGTTTCAATGCCATCCGTATTCCAATCCGTTGGCAGTGCCACATTACCAACGCTCAGGCGATGAGCATCGACAAGGCTTGGATTGCCCGTATCAAGGAGGTGGTGGGCTGGTGCCTGGATAATGACCTCAAGGTTATCATCAATGTGCATCATGAAAAATGGCTCGAAAGTCGTCCTACCTATCAATATAAGGAAGAAAACTGCCAGAAGCTTGCGCTCCTCTGGATGAATATCGCTTCTGAGTTTGCCAATTATGATTATCGTCTTGCTTTCGCAGGAACTAACGAAGTGCATATCAAAGATAACTGGGGCAAACCTACTGCCGAGAATCTCGAAGTGCAGAATGCTTACAATCAGATATTCGTGGATGTGGTTCGTGCTACAGGCGGCAACAATGCCAAGCGCCACCTCATCTTACAGACTTACGTTTGTAACCCATGGTTTGGCATCGAGAATGGAGATTTCATCATTCCGAAGGATGCCGAAGGCAATGGCAACAACTATATGAGTGTGGAATTTCACTACTATCAGCCATGGAGCTACGCCGGCGATTGCACCTACGATTACTGGGGTGATGCCTACAAGGATGCTGGCAAGATACCTGCAGACAACGAGAAGACAATGACGGATTTCTTCGACAAGGCGGTGAATACCTGGAGCAACAAAGGACTGGGTATCGTAATAGGAGAGTGGGGAGTAACCGATCACTATAAGTCAAACTCAGAGAAAGTGCATGAAAACATGACCTACTACTGTAAGTTCTTGACTACGGAGGCTCGCAAACGAGGCTTCTCTACTTTCGTTTGGGACAACAACCACTTCGGCAACGGCTCTGAGAAGTATGGCATCTTCGACCGTTTCAAGAGTATGAAGGTGAATGCTCCTTGGATTCTCGAAGGAATCTTTGGGAAAGAATAATGTTAAACTAAAAACAATATATCAATTATGAGAAAGAAAACTATGTTTCTCGGCCTGCTCGGTGCAGGTTTGATGTGGATGCCTGCTTCTGCCATTCTCGCTGCCCAGATGAACAATGCAGCGATGAGCGTTCAGCAGAACCAAGGCATCAAGGGTACAGTGGTGGATGCCACTGGCGAAACCTTGATTGGCGCTAGCGTGAAGGTGGCTGGTACAACCAACGGTGCCGTTACCGATATAGATGGTAACTTTACGTTGAACTGCAAGCCTGGAGCAACGCTCGAAGTGAGCTACATCGGTTACAAGACGATGACCGTGAAAGCTGCTAATGGCATGAAAATCACGATGCAAGAGGATGGTAAGGCCTTGAATGAGGTCGTTGTTACCGCCCTTGGTATCAAGCGCGACCGCAAGGCTTTGGGCTATGGCTTGGAGGAGGTTAAAGGTGAGGAACTCACCAAGGCGAAGGAAACCAACGTCATCAACTCTCTTTCAGGTAAGGTGGCTGGTCTCGTTGTGCAGAACACCGCTGGCGGTGCTTCTGGTTCTACCCGCGTGCTTCTTCGTGGTAATACAGAAATGGCAGGCAATAACCAGCCTCTCTACGTGGTGGATGGTGTGCCTTTGGATAATACAAACTTTGGCAGTGCTGGTGAAGCTGGTGGTTATGACCTCGGTGATGGTATCTCTGCCATCAATCCTGACGACATCGAGACGATGACCGTATTGAAAGGTCCTGCTGCCTCTGCCCTCTATGGTAGCCGTGCTTCCCATGGTGTTATCTTGATTACGACCAAGAAGGCGGAGAAGGATAAGATTGGTGTAGAGTACAATGGTTCTTTCACCATCGATACCCAGTTGGCTAAGTGGGATGATGTGCAGACAACTTATGGTATGGGCTACAATGGTGCCCTTCCTACATCCAGTACAGCTGGTACCAACTCCAGTTGGGGTCCTAAGGCTGATGATTTCGTCTTCAAGTATTTCGATGGCGAGGAGCGTCCATTCATGATGTATCCCAACAACGCCTCCGATTTCTTCCGTACAGGTTTCACCGCCCAGAACTCTGCCATCCTCTCAGTTAATTCCGGCAAGACAGGTATGCGTTTCTCTGTTACCGATATGCGCAATAAGGACATCTTGCCTAACACCAACATGAGTCGTGACAACTTCAACCTCCGTGTGAATACCTCAGCTGGTCCTGTTGACTTCGACTTTACCGCCAACTATACTCGTGAGAACGTGAAGAACCGTCCAGCCTTGGGTGATTCTCAGAGCAATGTAGGTAAGAACCTCATGACTTTGGCTGGTACCTACAACCAGGCTTGGTTGAAGCACTATGAGGATGCCGACGGCAACTACTCCAACTGGAATGCTAACGACCAGTATAACAAGAACCCATACTGGGATCTCTATAAGAATGGCAATACTTCTAAGAAAGATGTGTTCCGCTTGACAGGTAAGGCAATCTGGAACATCAACAAGCATTTGAAGTTGCAGGGTACCATCGGTACCGACATCAACAGCATGAACTTCGAGGACTTCATCGCCAAGACAACTCCAGGTACACCAGCAGGAAAGCTTACCGACCAAATCTTCAATAACAGAACACTGAACGCAGAGCTCCTTGCCCTCTACAACAACTCATGGGGCGATTTCGATGTCAATGCCACAGCGGGTGGCAACATCTTCAAGGTGAACAACAAGACCATCACCAATACCGGTCTTAACCAGCAGATGAATGGCATCCAGAACATCATGAACTATCAGGAGCAGAACACTCGTGAGAGTATGTACAAGAAGCAGATCAGTTCTCTTTATGCCAGCGCGAGCCTCGGCTACAAGCATACTTACTATTTGGAGGGAACCCTCCGTGGCGATAAGTCGTCTACGCTCCCTACAAATAACAATACATACGTATATCCATCTGTATCGGGTAGTTTGGTTTTCTCCGAGTTTATCAAGAACAAGACGTTCATCAATTATGGTAAGATTCGCGCATCTTGGGCAAAGGTAGGTAGCGATACCGACCCTTACCAGCTTGCACTCAACTACTCCACAGGCAAGTATAGCTACTCGGGTTATACCATCGGTATGATAGCCAACTCAACACAGCCAAACAAGGATTTGAAGCCTACAATGACAGGTTCTTACGAGGTAGGTTTGGAGATGAAGTTCCTCAACGGACGCTTGGGCTTGGATGCCACCTATTACAACCAGAACTCCAAGAACCAGATTTTGAGTTTGGCTTCAACCACCACCTCTGGCTATGCTTACCGCCTCATCAATGCCGGTGAGATTCAGAACCAGGGTATCGAGATTGCCCTCAATGCCCGTGCCTTGCAGATCAAGGACTTCGCTTGGGACTTGGGTGTCAACTTCTCCAAGAATACCAACAAGGTGAAGTCGCTCGTAGATGGTATGGACTATTTTGAGCTTGCCAAGGCCACATGGTGCGGTGTATCAGTAGGTGCTCAGGTTGGCGAGAATTATGGTGCTATCCGTGGACACGATGTTGTTCGCAATGAGCAGGGACAAGTTGTCATCGATGCAGCCACAGGACTTCCAAAGGTTGACCAGAACGTGAAGACCATCGGCAACTCTTCTTGGGATTGGACTGGTGGTTTCTATACCACATTCTCTTACAAGAACTTCCGCCTCTCTGCATCTTTCGATGTGAAGGTGGGTGCTGATATCTACTCTATGTCTATGCGCTCTGCATACCAGACTGGTAAGGCAAAGGGAACATTGGCAGGCCGTGAGGAGTGGTACGCTTCTGAGGAGGCTCGTCAGGCAGCAGGTAAGGACATCTCGGCATGGCGTGAGTCTGGCAACTGCAAAGGACTCGTAGTGGATGGTGTTATCGACAATGGTGATGGTACTTATCGTAAGAACGACATCGCTGTGAGCCCAGAAGATTACTGGAAGCACATGGCTCAGAACGTACAGAGCGAGTTTGTATATGACAACTCTTACGTGAAGTGTCGTGAGATTACTTTCGGCTATACCTTCCCAGAGAGCATCCTGGGCAAGTATGTCAAGGGCTTGACCGTATCCTTCGTGGCTCGTAACCCATTCATTGTTTGGAAGAACATTCCTAACATCGACCCAGACTCCAGCTACAACACCTCAGGTCTCGGCCTGGAATATGGTTCCCTGCCATCTCGCAAGAGTTATGGTTTGAACGTGAATGTGAAGTTCTAGTCTCGAAAAAATGAATCAATTTCTTTAGAAGAGTTCTAATATATAATAAGGTAAGAAAATGAACAATATAATCAAGAAATATATAGGTAAGAGCAGCCTGATGATGGCTTTCGCCCTGATGGCAACCGGCACTGCGATGACTTCTTGCTCTGATGATACCTTGAGCAACATCAATACCGACAAGACCAAGGTGAACGAGCTCGACCCTAACGCACAGTTGACAACAGCTTTGTTGCAGACTTACGGTGACTTCAGTCTGATGGATACCTACCGTAACTATATAACTGGTTTTCCACAGTATTTCGCTGGTGGTTGGAATGTAACCAATTACGCTGGTTCTAATTCCAGAGAAGATGATATGACCCGTCGAGTTTGGGACCGCTATTATGAAATCGGTATCAAGAACCTTGTGGATGCCATCCACAATTCTGCAGACAAGGCAAACTTGAATGCGGTACTTCGTATCCATCGTGTCTATCTCACGGCAGTTTTGGCAGATATCTACGGTGACGTGCCTTGTTCGGAGGCAGGTCTGGGTTATATCTCAGGTATCTCCAACCCTAAGTATGATACCGTAGAGGAACTCTACAGCTGGTTCTTCAAGGAACTTGACGATTGCGAGAAGCAGCTTGGCACAGGTACCGACCACATTTCTGGTGATGTCACCAGCATGGGTGGTGATGTAGCTAAGTGGAAGAAGTATGCCAATGCACTCCGTATGCGCTATGCCATGCGCATTTCCGATGTTAATCCACAGAAGGCAAAGGAAGAGTTTGAGAAGGCTGTGGCTGCCGGTGCTATCGCCAGTGCAGCCGATGATGCTTATATCAAGTATGCTGATGCACCATTTACCTATTATGATGGAGCCAACGACTACGATTTCCGTGCCAATGCCTTGGGAGAGATACTCTATGGTCAGGATGCCACATCGCCTACCATGGTATGCTCTACCTTGTTCTATCAGTTGCAGAATACCAACGACCCTCGTCTCTATCGCATCTGTCGCCACTATTACAACATCAAGCGTAGTCAGGTGAAGCCAGACAAGGAGCAGAACATCGATTTGACCGATGAGGTGTTGGCTTACTTCCAGCGTCAAGGTATTGGTGAGGAGCCTTGTAATCCTGGTGCTGCTTGGTATAGCGACTGGATGAACGTGCCTGAGGTATCAGAATTTCCTACTCTCGCTAAGTTGGCTAAGCAGGATGCTAACAATTATGACAACTCAGATTTTCGTGCACGTATGATGCGTCCATGCTTGAACATCGATTTTGAGATGCCTTCTTGCCCTGGTATTCTGATTACCTCTGCCGAGGTGAAATTCCTCATGGCCGAGGCTAAGACCAAGGGTTGGAATGTAAGTGGTGACGCTGAGACTCTCTATGAGGAAGGTGTTCGTGCTTCTATGGAGATGCTCAACAACTATTATCTCACGTCCAACAAGATTTCTGAGGATGAGATCAATGAGTTCATTGCCAACAACAAGTTGGGTGACAATCCTAAGGCGACCATCAACACCCAGGCATGGATTCTCCACATGATGAACCCATCAGAGGGTTGGGCTAACTTGCGTCGCTCCGACTATCCTGCTATCCTGGACAGAAGCCGACTAGGCATCTTTACCAATGGTTTCACTTATACCGATTCTAACATGGCTATGCCTACTCGCTTGCGTTATCCAGAGTTGGAAGGTCAGTATAACAGCGTCAACTATAAGGCTGCCATCGAGCGTATGGGTGGTACTGATGATTGGCACAAGCAGCTTTGGTGGGATAAGGCTAACGTCAACCTTCAGCCAGAATTCGCTCCTGCTAATGGTAAAGGATACATTAAGTAATTAAGAATTTAGAATGAACAATTAAGAATTGGCTAACGCCATAACTATTAATAATTATCAAGATGAAAAAGATAATGAATCAATATAAAGGTAATGTCTTGAAGGCAATGATGATGCTTTTCGCCATGAGCTTTGCGCTCGCAGGCACTGCTACACTGTCTTCTTGTTCCTCTGACGATGATCCTTTCTTCACCGTATCAGAAGATGACAATCCTCGTATCTTGAACACCGACTTGGCTGACCAGAAGTTGGATCGCAAGACCAAATTGAACTTGGAAATTAAAGTCACTCCTGTTCACTACACCACTGTGACATGGTTGCTCGACGGCAATCAGATTGCCGAAGGTAATACTATCGACCAGACTTTGCCTTTAGGTGATCATGAACTGAAAATTGTGGCAACCACCACCAAGAATAAGACCACATCCCGCACCTTGAAAGTTACCGTGACTCCTGCTGCCGATGACCCAGCTTTGGGTACCAATGCCAGCGAGCTTTGGGTAGCTCCGGGAGAAACTACAACCATCCGCAACTGCAAGAACCTGGTGGATCACGTTCAGAAAGTACTCATCGCTGGTAAGGAGGCTGCCTTCGAAGTTCTCGATGAGGGTAAGGCATTGAAAGTTACAGCTCCATCCGGCCTCGCCAATGGCGATTACGACATTACATTGGTAGATGGCAGTGGTGTACAGTTCCCTTGCGGTACCATCAAGGTAACCACAGAGCCACGTCCATCTATGGAGACTACCCTCTGGGAAGGTGAGTTTGCCGTGACATGGGAAACACCGTTCGATAAATTGAAGGATACCTTCCTCTCAAAGGTGAAGGTTGGCACCATCCTCCGTGTCTATGTAGATGGAAAAGGTCAGGGTACCGCTACCACAGCGTCCTGGAACAACATCCTTACCGGTAAGGGGGGCGACAAAGAGCGTGGCGACATCATGGTGGATGGACCAGCTAAATGGGAGTTTAAACTGACCGACCTCTCTATCCAACTCTTGAAAGAGCAGTGGGGTCTCATCCTCGTGGGTAACGGTTACACCGTAAAGAAAGTAACTATTGAATAATATATTAGAAAGATTTCCGCTTTTATCATAAAGCGTCAAACCTTTACTGTTTATGAAGAAAATTTTATTATCTATTTCATTATTGGCATTGGCTTATACAGCCAGTGCCAATGTTCCAGTTATCAAGAGCGACCCTAAGATAGAGGCTCAGGTAGAACAAACCTTGAAGAAACTCACCTTGGAGGAAAAGATAGGTCAGATGATGGAATTGGTGACCGACCTCTTTGGCGCCAACGACAAGAACGGTGTGTTCTATATCGACGAGCACAAGACCGATTCTATCCTTTCCCGCTATAAGATTGGCTCTATCCTCAACGCTCCAAATACTTGCGCACCAACCGCCAAGCAGTGGGAGAAGTACATCGCACAAATCCAGAAGATCTCGATGAAGCGCATCGGCATCCCTTGTGTCTTCGGTCTCGACCAGAACCATGGTTCTACTTATACACAGGGCGGAACCCTCTTCCCGCAGAACATCAATGTGGCTGCCACCTTCAATCGTGAGATAGCTCGTCGCTCGGCTGAGGCTACCGCTTATGAGACTCGTGCAGTGAGCATACCTTGGACTTACAGTCCTACCGTTGATCTCGGTCGTGATGCCCGTTGGCCTCGCATCTGGGAGAACTTTGGCGAGGATTGCTACCTCAGTTCAGAGATGGGCAAGGCGATGGTCTATGGTTTCCAGGGCGAGGACCCAAACAACATCGACCAGTATCACATTGCCACTTCAATGAAGCACTTCATGGGCTATGGTGTGCCTTGGACCGGTAAAGACCGTACGCCAGCCTATATCTCTCCTGCCGACTTGCGAGAGAAGCACTTCGCTCCTTTCCTGGCGGGTCTGCAGGCTGGAGCCTTGACCGTGATGGTGAATTCCGCTTCCGTTAACGGTATGCCGATGCACGCCAACAAGGACATCCTGACAGGATGGCTGAAGGAAGAGACTGGATGGGATGGTGTGCTCATCACCGACTGGGCAGACATCAACAATCTCTATACTCGTGAGATGGTGGCAAAGGACAAGAAGGATGCGCTCCGCATCGCCATCAATGCCGGTATCGACATGATTATGGAACCTTATTCTTGCGATGCTTGTGGCTATCTTGTAGAACTGGTGAAGGAAGGTAAGATTCCGATGAGTCGCATCGATGATGCCTGCCGTCGTGTGCTTCGCATGAAGTACCGTCTCGACCTCTTCAAGAACCCAACCCAGAAACTGAAGAATTATCCTAAGTTTGGTGGCGAGGAGTTTGCCAAGCTCGCCTTAGAGGGAGCTACCGAGAGTATGGTGCTCTTAAAGAACGAGAAGTTGCAGGATGGCAATCCTGTCTTGCCTCTCGCCAAGGGCAAGAAGATTCTCCTCACGGGTCCTAATGCCAATCAGATGCGTTGTCTGGACGGTGGATGGAGCTATACCTGGCAGGGACATCGTGCCGATGAGTTTGCCGGCAAGTACAATACCATCTATGAGGCATTCTGTAATGAGTATGGCAAGGAGAATGTTATCTTGAACCAGGGTGTTACCTATAATGAGAAGGGAAAATACTGGGAGGAGAACGAACCTCAGATTCAGGGCGCAGTGGCTGCAGCGAAGGATGCTGACGTCATTGTGGCTTGCATTGGCGAGAACTCCTATACAGAGACTCCGGGCAACCTGACCGACCTTTGGCTCTCAGAGAACCAGCGCAATCTGGTGAAGGCTTTGGCTCAGACAGGCAAGCCTGTCGTTCTGGTGCTGAATGAAGGTCGTCCTCGTCTCATCGCTGACATCGAACCATTGGCACAGGGCATCATCGACATCCTTATCCCTGGCAACATGGGCGGCGATGCCTTGGCAAACCTGGTATCGGGCAAGTCAAACTTTAGTGGCAAGATGCCTTACACCTATCCTAAGGAAATCAATTCGCTCGCCAACTATGACTTCAAGAAGAGTGAGGAGGTGGGTACGATGGAAGGTGCTTACGACTACAATGCGAAGATTACCCAGCAGTGGGGCTTCGGATATGGTTTGAGCTACACCTCTTACAAATATAGCAACCTGAAGGTTTCTCAGTCTGATTTCCGCCACGGCGACATCATTAAGGTGAGCGTGGATGTGAAGAATACGGGAAAGGTGGCAGGCAAGGAGAGTGTTCTCCTGTTCAGTAGCGATCTCATCGCTAGTATGGTGCCTGATGGCCGTCGTCTCCGTGCCTTCGACAAGGTGGAACTTCAGCCTGGTGAGACCAAGACCATGATATTTGAATTGAAGGCAGACGATTTGGCCTTCGTAGGTTGGAATGGCAAATGGAGATTGGAGGAAGGCGACTTCAAGTTGATGATAGCCGACCAGAGTGCTGATATCCATTGCACTGATACTTATCAGTGGCCTACTGCCAACCGATAATGTATATTTAAAAGATGATTTAAAGAAAAGAGCGTGCCAAGAGTGGTGCGCTCTTTTTGTTTGCATAGTTAAATGCAGAAGAGTTAAATATCTACAAGAATCCCCCATGATGTTTGGTGTTATGTCTTGAAATGATTACTTTTGCAAATCATAATTTTTGCAGATTTACAGAATCATTCAAAACAAGGATAAATGGAAATAGTAATTGGAATCATCATAGGGCTTGCTATCGGATTCTTCGTAGGGAAACTGATGGAAGCAAAAAGTGCGGGAGAGGAGAAAACCCAGCTCGTAGCGAAGGCTCAGGTGCTGGCGGCTAACATCGAACAGATAAAACTGCATCATGCTTCTGAGGTTCAATCAATGAAATCTCAAATGGAGAACGAGCGGCTGTATGCGGCGAAACTCAGAGCGGAAAGCGACCAGCAGTGGGCACAGAAACTCGAGAGCCTGAAGCAGGAAATGCAGCGAATGACGATAGAACAGCAGAAGGTGGCGGCTGAGCAGTTGGCTGCCAAGCAGTCGGCTCTGCAGGAAAACAACCGTCTGCAGATGGATGAACTCCTGAAACCTATCAAGGAACAGTTTGCTGATTTCAAGAAATCGGTAGAGGAGAGCAAAACCCAGAACGAGGTGAACAAGAAGGAACTGCAGAACACCTTCGAGGCAACGATGAAACTCTTCCAGCAGGAACAGCAGCAGGCTGTACTGAACCTGAAGGAGCAGACCGAGAAGATAGGCTCCGATGCTGCCAACCTGACCAAGGCATTGAAGGGCGACAGCAAGATGCAGGGCGACTGGGGCGAGATGGTGCTGGAAACCATCCTGGAGAACAGCGGACTTCGTAAAGATGAGGAATTCTTCATTCAGGAGAATACGAAAGATGAAGAGGGAAAGAACTATCGTCCGGATGTCATCGTCAGATTCCCGGAAGGCAGAAGTGTGGTCATCGATTCCAAGGTTTCGCTTACCGCCTATTCCGATGCTCTGGCAGCTGAAGATGAGGCTGAACAGGAACGCCTGATGAAGGCACATGCGCTGAGCGTACGAAAGCACATCGATGAACTGGCAGCCAAAGACTATTCCAAACTGGTGGATGATGCCATCGGTTTCGTACTGATGTTCATCCCTAACGAGACCAGCTATATCGCAGCCATGAAGCAGCAGCCGGATCTCAGCCGTTATGCTTATCAGAAGAAGATTATCATCATCTCACCAAGCAATCTGCTCATGGCACTCCAGCTTGCGTATAATCTCTGGCAGTATGACCGGCAGAACAAGAATGTGGAGAAAATCGTGAAGACGGCAGCTGACCTGTATGATAAGGTGGCTGGCTTCGAAGATACCTTTACAGGAATCGGTGATCTGATAACCCGCCTTTCGGGTACCTTCGACAAGGCAAGAAAGCAGCTTTACGATGGAAGTGGCAACGTGATGCGCAGGGTGGAAAGCTTGAAAGGTCTCGGCGTAACGCCGAAGAAGCAGATCAAATCGCTGGAGGAATCGTAACATTTTCTTTTCCTGGTCTTACCATATTGTTCAAAAGTATTTGTTAATCGTTCAATTTTTGAAATTAGTTCTCTAAAAATGAGCGGTTTTCGATTTTTCTTTGTACTTTTGCCACGCCTATTCGGAAAGATAGGCACATACATGGAACAATCAAAAAAACGTATAATCATGAAACTGAACGAAATTCTTTCTCGCAGCTTTAATGCTGCAGAATGGGAAGCTAAGGGTTATGAGCTTCCTAAGTATGACATCGCAGCCGTAGCTAAGAAGACTCACGACGAGCCTACTTGGGTTCACTTCGGTGCAGGTAACATCTTCCGTGCGTTCCCTGCTGCTATTCTTAACGATGCACTTAACACCGGCAAGTACGATCGGGGTGTTATTGTTGCAGAAAGCTTCGACTACGAAATTATCGACAAGGCTTATCGCCCTTACAATAATCTCTCTCTTCTCGTCAGCCTCCAGAGCAACGGAACCATCGAGAAGAAGGTCATCGCTTCTATCACTGAAAGTCTCAAGGCGGATAAGCAGTTTGGTGAGGACTGGGCACGATTGGTCCAGATTTTCCAGGCTCCAAGTCTGCAGATGGTAACTTTCACCATCACAGAGAAGGGATATTCTTTCAATGATGCCGATTTGGCACGTGGTCTTGATGCAGTATTTGCTATGGGTAAGCTTACCGCTCTTCTTTATGAGCGTTATAAGGCAGGCAAGTTGCCGCTTACTCTTCAGTCTACCGACAACTGTTCTCACAATGGCGACCATGTTAAGGCTGGCGTAAAGGCTTATGCTGAGCGTTGGGCACAGGATGGTATCGTAGAGGCTGGTTTTGTAGATTATATCAATGACAGCAGCAAGATTACCTATCCTTGGTCTATGATTGATAAGATTACTCCTCGTCCACATGAGAAGGTGCAGGCGATGCTCGCTGAGGATGGTTTCGAGGATAACAATACGATTATCACCGAGAAGCATACCTTCACCGCTCCTTTCGTAAATGCCGAGGAAGTGCAGTATCTCGTTTGCGAGGATACTTATACCAACGGTCGTCCGCCATTGGAGTTGGGCGGTGCGCTCTATACCACCCGCAAGACTGTAGATGAGGTTGAGACCATGAAGGTAACCACCTGTCTGAACCCTCTCCATACAGCGATGTCAATCTATGGTTGCATGCTCGACTATACCTTGATTTCTGCCGAGATGGCTGATGAGGACCTTCGTGCCTTCATCCAGAAGATAGGTTATATCGAGGCGATGCCAGTGGTTACAGATCCAGGTGTATTGAACCCATACGAGTTTATCGGCACCGTTATCAACAAGCGTCTGCCTAACCCGTTCATGCCAGATGCTCCTCAGCGTATCGCTACCGATACCAGCCAGAAACTCTCTATCCGTTTCGGTGAGACTATCAAGAAGTATATCGACCGCGGTCTCGACAAGAGCAACCTTGTGTTGATTCCTCTGGTATTGGCAGGTTATGCCCGTTATCTCAAGGCTTTGGATGATAACCTGAAGCCATTCGAGCCATCTTCTGACCCATTGTTGGCAGAGCTACAGGCTATCGTAGCTCCTCTTGAGGTAGGCAAGGCAGATCAGGACTACTCTTGCCTGAAGAATCTCTATTCCCGCAAGGATGTATTCGGACTCGATCTCTACGAGGCTGGCTTCGGCGAGCAGATTGAGGGTATGGTGAAGGAACTCTTCGCCGGCAAGGGTGCTGTAAGAGCGACATTGCATAAGTATGTTGCTGCAAGATAATTCATTTTTAAACTTATACATTATAATATATATATGGAAAGAACATGGCGCTGGTTTGGCAAGAAAGATAAGATTACACTTGCACAGTTGAAGCAGATTGGTGTTGAGGGCATTGTTACCGCATTGCACGATGTTCCTCTGGGCGAGGTTTGGACACGCGAGAAGATTCATGAACTCAAGGAGTACATCGAGTCTTACGGTATGAAATGGAGCGTGGTAGAGTCTTTGCCTGTTGTTGAAACCCTGAAATATGGCGGTCCTGACCGTGATCATCAGATTGAGGTTTACAAGGAAAGTCTCCGCAACTTGGGCGAGGAAGGCATCAAATGCATCTGCTACAACTTCATGCCTGTTTTAGACTGGGCTCGTACCGATTTGTCTCACGACAATCCTAACGGAGCCAACAACCTCTATATGAACTGGGGCGAGTTTGCCTACTTCGACATCTATATCCTCCAGCGTGAAGGTGCTCGTGAGGATTGGGCTGAGTTCTCTAAGGAGCATAAGTGGGGCAGAGACCTCGTGGCTGAGGCTGATGAAATCAAGAAGACTTCTACACCAGAGCAGGATCATGCCTTGGTAGAGAATATCATCATCAAGACCCAGGGCTTCGTATCCGGTAACTTCAGCGAGGGCGATTCAGCTCCTGTGCAGAAGTTCCGCGACCTCTTGAAGCTTTATGATGGCATCGACAAGAAGAAGCTGCAGGAGAATATGAAGTACTGGTTGGAGGCTATCATGCCTATCTGCGATGAGTACGATATCAACATGTGTGTTCACCCAGACGATCCTCCTTATCCTGTATTCGGTTTGCCAAGAATCATCGGTCGTGCCGAGGATATCCAGTGGATGTTGGATGCTGTGCCAAACAAGCACAATGGTTTGACTTTCTGTGCAGGTTCATTCTCTGCCGGCGAGCACAACGACTGTGTGGCGATGGCTAAGCAGTTTGCTGACCGCACTCACTTTGTTCATTTGCGCTCTTGCTACATCTTCCCTAACGGCAACTTTACAGAGGCTTCTCACTTAGGTGGTCGCGGCCATCTCATTGAACTTTGCCGCATCTTCGAGAAGGCTGAGCAGGAAGGCAAGTGCAATTCCGGTCGTCGTCTGCCAATGCGAGTAGACCACGGTATGACCTTCACTGATGAGCCAGGTGGCGTATTCGATGAGAGCAATCATGGTCACAATGCCGGTTACACTCTCCTCGGCCGTATGTTTGCCATGGGTCAGATTCAGGGTGTCATCGCAACAGTAGATGATGAACTGGGCATTGAGTATAAGCAGCCGGGATTCTATGATTAGTTGATAGTTTATAGTTGATAGTTTATAGGCTTAGTTTATAGGCTATTAAGTGATTTGAAATTCAGGTTAGATAAAATACGAAAAAGGCTAGTGTGCGTTTCGTGCATGCTAGCCTTTTTTGTGCTGATTTTTGGGGTTATTGGCTAAAGCACCACCTCCTCAACATACTTCACCAGCGAATCCTTGCCGTTATGCAGATAGAAGTCTACACGAACTACGTGGTTGATGTCGGCATTGCCCTTCACCTTTATGTGTCGGGTCTTGCTGTACATCATCGTGTCGCGGCGTGAAGGATAGGATACGAGCTCGATGAGGTCTTTGGTAGAATTGCTGCCCACATAATAGATACCTACACTGTCTTTTCCGTTCTTGATGGCAGCAATCTTCGCCATCTTCTTGGCATGAGCCGCAGAGGTATCTATCGGGTAAAACTCGCTGGCAGCTACCGTGTCGCCGTCATGCTGGTCGGGTGCAAACTTGCAGCTGGTACTGGTTGTTGTGATAGTGGCAGTGGCGGCGAGGGCTGCCGCAAAATATAATATCTTTTTCATTGTCTGTTATTTCCTTTCTTTTTGAGTTTTTGTTTGCTTTATGCCTATTCGGCTGCAAAAGTACAAAAAATAGTTTGAACAAGGGTATGGATGGGGAAACATTTTTTGCCAAAAATGTAGAAAAGGGGGTGGAATGGGCGCGGAGGATGGAATTCGGTGCAAAGATACAACTTTTCTCTGATACTGCCAAATTTGGGGGTGTGATAAGGAAATGTTTGAACTATGCTTTCAGATTGAAAGTAGTTAAACTTCCTTACTCATAGTTTTACGGGTGACAACTCATAGTTTTACGGGTCGCAACTCATAGCTTTGTTCTCTTAAAGTATAGAGTTAAGCCGTAAATCAGGTGTTTATGATGGTTGTGATGTTTTTACTGCAATGACTCAGTTCCTCAGTTCCTCAGTTCCTCAGTTTTTCTCTGACCCTTCACTTTTTCCTTTATTTAGAAGTTTATTATATATATATTATATATATAATAATATATAATATATAACAATTTAAAACAACTTTGAACTATAAGGGCTATATACCCCTTAGGAAAAAACTGAGGAACTGAGGAACTGAGGAACTGAGTCAATGATAGCGACTTAGAATCTTACTCTTGATACTGTTGAATATGTGCTTACGCTAAAAGTTAAGTATCGGATTATCAGATAAATAAAACACTTGACCCCCTGAAATAAGGGGTCAAGTGTTTATTGTGATACCCATACGTCGTGAAACACGACGTATGGGTATGAAAAGAATTTCGTTACATTGAACTTTCAAATCGTAACTTGATGAAATCTGGCTGATTTTACATCTCAACCACTACTTCATGCTTGCCTTCAGAGCAAGGAATGATGGTGCCTGAGATAGGAGTGCCATCCACTGTAATCTGCTTCACACCCTTCTGGTTTCCGCTAGGATTCTTTACTGTGATATGGTATTCGCCACCACGGAACTTGCGGGTTACCTCATACTCCTTAGCGGTGCTTGGGAGACATGGGTCGATGTTCAGACCTTCATAATCTGGCTTGATGCCGAGGATGAATTCTGATACTGTATACCACATCCATGCCGCTGTACCGGTGAGCCAGGAGTTCTTTCCTTCGCCCGGTTTGGCTGCATCCTTACCGGCTACCATCTGGCAGTTTACGTAAGGCTCTACCTTGTGAAGTGTCTGATATTTTTCCTCTACATAGCTAGGCAGAATCTTGGTATAATGGCTCCAGGCATCGTTGCCTCGGCCGGCTACAGTCTCTCCGATGATGACCCAAGGATTGTTGTGGCAGAAGATACCGGCGTTCTCCTTGTAGCCTTCAGGATAAGAAGAAATCTCACCCATTTCTACATGATAGGTAGTGTAGGCTGGGTTGTTCAGCACCAGTCCGTGCTCGCATTCCAGTCGTTTCTTGCTGCTATCCAGTGCTTTATCGCAGAGTCCTTCTTCCAGACCGATACCAGCCATCGTACACCAGCCCTGGCTCTCGATGAAGATTTTGCCTTCCTCGTTCTCATCACTACCAATCTTGTTGCCGAAGAAATCGTAAGCGCGGAGGAACCATTCACCATCCCATCCATGCTGCTTCACAGCCTCGTTCATTTCATCTACAGCTTGCTGCATGCGCTCGGCTTCTGTCAAATAATCTTCTTCTGCAAGACCGGCTATTTCGCCCTCCTTGCTTTCCATAGCTTCCTTGGCAAGCTGCTTGCACAGAGCCACATAATCCTTGCCGGTAACCACGAACAGACCGGCTATCATCAGACTCTCTGCCTTGCTTCCTTCGCCCTTGTTTTCGGTGGTCTGGAAACTTTCGTTAGGGTCCCAGGAGAAGCAGTTCAGGTTCAGACAGTCGTTCCAGTCGGCTCTTCCGATGAGTGGCAACTTGTGTGGACCCAGGTTGTTGATAACATGGTTCATCGAAATCTTGAGGTGCTCGAAGAGGCTTACTTCTGTGCCTGGCTGGTTGTCGAAAGGCACCTGCTCAGCGAGGATAGAGAAGTCGCCCGTCTCCTTGATATAGGCTACGGTACCGAAGATGAGCCAGCAAGGGTCGTCGTTGAAACCGCCACCGATATCGTTGTTGCCGCGCTTGGTGAGCGGCTGATACTGGTGGTAGCAGCCACCGTCAGGGAACTGGGTGCTGGCGATATCGATGATGCGCTGGCGGGCACGGGTAGGTATCTGATGAACGAAACCTACGAGGTCCTGGTTGGAATCGCGGAAGCCCATGCCTCGACCGATGCCGCTCTCGAAGAAACTTGCCGAACGCGACATACAGAAGGTGATCATGCACTGATACTGGTTCCAGATGTTCACCATGCGGTCTAACTTATCGTTGCCGCTCTTCACGGTGAAGATGTTCAGCAGGTTATCCCAGTACTGGTTGAGTTCTGCGAAGGCAGCATCCACCTTTTCGGTGGTATCAAACTTGGCGATAAGCTGATGAGCTTTCTCCTTGTTGATTACCTTCTTGGCGCTGAACTTCTTGTCCTGCTCGTTCTCCACATAGCCCAGCAGGAAGATGAGGTCGCGGCTCTCGCCTGGCTGCAGGGTAACCTCGATATAATGAGATGCGATAGGGCTCCAGCCGTGGGCAAAGCTGTTGCGTGGCTTGCCTTCCATCACAGCCTCAGGCTCGGAAAACTCGTTGTAGAGTCCGATGAAGCTCTCGCGGTCGGTATCGTAGCCCTGAATCTCGGTATTCACAGTGTAGAAAGCATAGTGGTTGCGGCGCTCACGATATTCGGTCTTGTGATAGATGGTAGAACCCTCTACCTCCACCTCGCCCGTAGAGAAGTTGCGCTGGAAGTTCTCCATGTCGGTAGCAGCATTCCAGAGGCACCATTCTGCAAAGGAGAACACCTTGAGGGTCTTCACCTCCTTAGTCTGGTTCTTCAGCGTCATCTTCTGCACCTCAGCCCATGTATGGAGCGGAACGAAGAAGAGCACACTCGCCTCCACGCCGTTCTTGCTGCCCGTGATGCGGGTATAGTTCATGCCGTGGCGGCACTCGTAGCTGTCGAGCGGTGTCTTGCAAGGTTTCCATCCCGGGTTCCATACGGTATCGCCATCTTTGATATAGAAATAGCGACCGCCGTTATCCATCGGCACACCATTGTAGCGATAACGGGTGATGCGACGGAACTTGGCATCCTTGTAGAAGGAATAACCACCTGCTGTGTTTGAGATGAGCGAGAAGAAATCCTCGTTACCCAAATAATTGATCCAAGGCCATGGGGTCTTTGGGTCAGTAATCACGTATTCGCGATTGGCGTCATCAAAATGACCATACTTTTTTTCTGCCATTGTTTTTTTAATGTTATTTCTTGGTAAAATATACTATTTTGGTGCAAAGATAGTAAAAAGTTTAAGTTTCGGGGTTAGAAAACAGTTTTTTTTTGTATTTTTGCAATGAAAAGTTTGATGATTATCATCATTCTATTAACATTTTATACAGTTGGCTTATGAAAAGAAACATTTTATCACTTCTAATAGCCCTCTTTGCTACGATGCAGGTAGCGGCTCAGACATACGACAACTTGTGGAAGCAAGCTGAAATCAATGCTCAGAAGGACCAGCCTAAGAGCGAAATCGCGGTGATGAAGAAAATCATCGTCAAGGCTTCGGCTGCCAAAGATTACGGGCAGCTGCTGGCGGCTGAGACAAGACAGATGACACTCTGGAATGAGATTTCGGCTGACTCGCTGACGCCTAACGTGAAGCGGATGGAAGCAGAGGTGCTGAAGGTGAACGACCCCGCATTGAAGGCGGTGAGATATGCCGTGCTGGGCAAGGTGTACTGTGATATGAACGAAAAGAAAAGCCAGGAGTTCTTCAAGAAGGCCTTGGAACAGCCTGAACTTCTTGCCCGACATACATCTACAGAGTATGTTCCATTGACGCTGAAGGGCGTGGATGGCAGTTCCTTCAACAACGATCTGCTGCATCTCATCGGATTCGAGGCAGACAGTAAGGAGGCGTATCTGCAGCTGTACACCTATTATAATAAGGTGGGAAATAGGGGTGCGGCTTGTCTCTGTGCCTATAAGCTCATCGAGAAATACCGCCAGGATGACGTAAGAGAGGTGAAGAAATCGAAGTATCTGCAGACCATCGACTCGCTCATTCAGGTTTATCAGGATATTCCGGAGGCAGGCGAACTTGCCGTGGAGCATTTCCGCTTCATGGAAGGTGCTACCGATGCCAAACCGCAGGATAAGCTCAACTATATCAACTATGCGCTGAGCCGCTGGGGCGGTTGGTCGAGAATGAACGAACTGAGAAATGCACAGAAGCGACTCACCGAACCGATGTTCCAGGTGCAGGACATGCCGCAGGTATTGCGTCCTGGGGAGAAGGCGTGGGTGCATCTGAACGTGCGCAATCTGCAGAACCTGAAAATCAGTATCTCCCGCCTCAATATTACGGCAGATAACGATTATAATGCCCAGGATGAGGCTACCTATAAGATGCTCCTGAAGAAGACTACGAAGCTGCATCAGAAGGATTTCAGCCGCAACTACTATGGTCGTCCGGATTACGAAGAGGTGAAGGATTCCATCGAAATCGGTGGCAATCTGCCGCTGGGTGCCTATCTGATGGAGGTGACTTCGGACAATACGGGCATCGCTCCGCAGCGAGAACTCTTCTATGTCAGCAATCTGGCGGTGATGATCCAGCAGTTGCCTGATGACAGGCATCGCTATGTGGTGGTGAATGCTACCGACGGACAGCCTATCGCCGGGGCGAAGATAGAACTCTACGACCAGCGGTATGATTTCAAGACGAAGAAGGACAAGCGATTAGTTCATGCCCGCTTGACAACAGATGAGAACGGAGAGGCTTACTTCAAAAATGTGGATGGAATGGTGTTGATTTCTACCAACAATGACAAGTTTACGCCAGCCAGGGACATCTATCTTAGCCGTACCCGCTATTATGAGAAGAAGGATAATGAGACTAAATATCAGGTTTATACCGACCGTGCTCTCTATCGCCCGGGGCAGAAGGTACATGCCACAGCCATTTCCTATACTGTCAAGAAGGGGTTGGATGCCAGCGTGCCAGGAAAGAGTATGGAACTGAAGTTTGTCCTGAGTGATGCCAACTGGAAGCAGGTGGCAGAACAGAAGGTTACGACCGATGAATATGGTACGGCTTCGGTAGATTTCGAACTCCCGAAGGAGGGAAAGACAGGACAGTATTCCATCTCCGTGAATGGTACAGCAAGCGAATATTTCAGAGTTGAGGAGTACAAGCGTCCAACCTTCGAGATTACCTTCCCGAAGGTGAACGAGAAATATACCTGGGGCGACACCGTGGTGGTGAAAGCTTCAGCCAAGACCTATGCCGGAGTGCCGGTGCAGGGTGCCAAGGTGGAGTATCAGGTGACCCGCAGAAACCAACTCTGGTGGTGGGGCGCAGGATCTGCCGGACAGTTGGTGAAAACTGACAGTTGCGTGACTCGTGAGGACGGAACCTTCGACGTCGAGATTCCGCTGGAGGCTTCCTTGTCAGGAAAAGACGAGGCTGATATGAGCGATTTCATGCGCCAAGCCCGTTTCTTCAACTTCGAGGTCTCAGCCATCGTTACCGACATCAGCGGCGAAAGCCACGAGGGCGTGATGAGTCTGCCTCTGGGCACCAAGCCAACCATCCTCACGGTGAATCTTCCTAAGCGTATCGAAACAGACAGTCTGAAGACGGTGACCTTCGCTTACCGCAATGCCAGTGGTATGCCGATTTCTAGTAGGTTAAAATATCGAATTGATAAGGGCGAATGGAAGGATGCCGAGGCGAATGCACCGGTTTCTATCAAGGAATATGCTTCTTCTGCCTCTTCTTCCCTCGTTTGGAAATCTGGCGTTCATCAGTTGGAGGCAATCTGCGGAACAGATACCCTGCAGCAGAAGTTCACGCTCTTCAGTATGAAGGATACCCATCCGGTGGAGCCAACTACCGAATGGTATTATCAGACGGCGAAGACCTTCCCTCGTGATGGCAAGCCGGTCTATATCCAGGTGGGCTCTTCGGAGAACGGAGCGCACATCGTATATTCCATCATCGCCGGCAACAAACTGCTGGAGAAAGGTGCCTGGGAGTTGGGCGACAGTATCGTGACCCTGCCTTTCACCTACAAGGAGGAATATGCGTCGGGCATCGTACTGAACTATAGTTTCGTGAAGCAAGGCAAGTGCTATACCCGAATGATGAGCATCGCCCGTCCTTTGCCTGAGAAGAAACTGAACATCGCCTGGAAGACCTTCCGCAACCGTCTGACCCCTGGACAGAAGGAGGAGTGGACGCTGAAGATTACCACCCCTGACGGCAAGCCAGCCAAGGCGCAGCTGATGAGCGTACTCTATGACAAGTCGCTCGACCAGATAGCCCCGCATTTCTGGAATTTCTCCCTGGGCTTCTATCAGAGTTTGCCAGACTGCTACTGGGAGGACAACCTCACTTTCCGTTCATTATACTTGAATGGCGTTTATCCTACCAAATATTATGACGAGAGGGGACTGGATGTGGATAAGTTTGATGGCAAATACTTTAGTTATTATGCTTATATGCAAGCGGTGGAGCTAAGCAAGTTGGAACGTTCTTCCGGTAGAACCGTTGAGGCTGTTCGTATAAAGAAAGACGAGCTGGTTAAGGAAGAAGCGAAAGTCATCAGGATTCGCGGCTCTAAAATGACCCGTGTCGGAGCGGCTGCTCCATCTGCCAACAAGGTTTTTGATGTAGTAGAGGAGATGCCGCAGTTTGCCGGCGGTTCTGGCTCAGATGCAGAACTGTTCCTCGACCAGGTGCAGGTGCGCGAGAACCTGAACGAGACTGCCTTCTTCTATCCTGCCTTGGAGAGCGACAACAATGGCAACGTAGCCATCAGATTTACCCTGCCGGAGAGCGTGACTACCTGGAAGTTCATGGGATTGGCGCACGACAAGGAGATGCGCAACGGTTTGCTGGTGGATGAGGCTGTGGCTCAAAAGACCGTGATGGTGCAGCCTAATATGCCTCGCTTCCTGCGTGAGGGCGATAAGAGCACCATCGTGGTGAAACTCTTCAATACTTCCGACAAGAAGGTGAGCGGCAACACCCGTATGCAGATTCTCGACCCGGAGACCAACAAGGTGGTTTGGCAGAAGACGCAGAACTACAGCATCGATGCCGAGGGCTCTGCTACCATCTCCTTTGATGTCCAGGGACTGAAAGAAGGCGTATATATTAATAAGGTGGTGGCTGCCGGTAATGGCTACAGCGATGGTGAGCAGCACTATCTGCCGGTTTTGAGCAACCGTGAACTCGTGGTGAACACCCTGCCTATCACCCTGCATCAGAAGGGTGAGCAGAACTTCGACCTGAGCAAACTCTTCCTGAACAAGGAGGGCAAGCAGGCGAAGGGCGCTGAAGAGGCAAAGGTAACCATCGAGTACACCAACAATCCTAGTTGGCTGATGGTGAAGGCGCTGCCAGCTATCAGTAATCCGGATGAGGAGAACGCCATCTCGCTGATGTCTGCCATCTATGCCAATACCATCACCACTTATATCCAGAAAAATCTATCTTTGGAAACCAGCCGTCTGCAGAATCAGGTGGAGAAACTGAAGAAATTGCAGAACGCTGATGGTTCCTTCTCCTGGTGGAAGGGAATGAAGGGCAGCAGATATATAACTACGGCTGTAGCCGAGATGATGGTTCGTCTGAATGCCATCGCCGGCACGCAAAAGTCAATCTCTAAAATGCTGACTTCTGCCATCAATTATCTCTCCTGGCAGACAGCTCGTGAAGTTAGAGAGATGAAGAAGATGGAGGAGAAGAAGCACAAGGTAAGTCCAAGTGAACAGGCGCTGCATTATCTCTACATTCTCTCAATGGATGGCAGAAAGATGAAGCAGAATCTGGAGCAGGATAAGGCTTATCTCCTGGACAAGATGTCGAAGATGACCGGTGATTTCTCCATCTATGGCAAGGCGCGTGCTGCCGTGGTACTCGCCAGAAACAGCCAGCAGAATGCTGCCTACCGCGAGAAGGCTGGCGAATATCTGCAGAGCGTGAACGAATATGCCGTTTACCGCGAGGAGATGGGCCGCTACTACGATACCCGCAAGGCACTCTACAGCTGGAGAAACTATAAGATACCAACCCAGGTATCTGTGATAGAGGCGCTGCAGATGCTGAAGCCGAACGACAAGCAGACCATCGAGGAACTGCAGCGCTGGCTACTGATGTCGAAACGCACCCAGGTTTGGGATACGCCGGTGAACACCGTGGATGCTGTTTACGCCTTTATGAAAGGCAATGAGAGCAACTGGAGCAGAAAGGCTGAGAATGCCGTGCTGAAACTGGACGGCAAGCTGCTGCCGATGCCGCAGGATTCCACTACTTTGGGCTATGTGAAGACCGAAAGACCGGGCAAGGCATCTAAGCTGAGCATCGACAAGAAGAGCGATTATACCAGCTGGGGTGCTGTCTATGCAGAGTTCAAGCAGCCTATCAGCGAAATCGGTTCCATGGAGTCGGGCATCAAGGTGCGCCGTGTCATCGTTCCAGCCGAATCTCAGGGTAAGGGCAAGGCGCAGGCGAAGGTAGGCGAGAAGGTGAAGGTAACACTCCTCATCACCGCCGACCGCGACTACGACTTTGTGCAGATTACGGATAAGCGTGCGGCATGTCTGGAGCCGGTTAACCAGAAGAGCGGTTATCAGTGGGGCATAGGCTGCTATGTTTCTCCAAGAGATCATGCAACAAATTTCTATTTCGATCGTTTATCTAAAGGTATGCACATCGTAGAAATGGAGTATTACGTGGATAGAAAGGGCGACTATCAGAGCGGAACTTGCACCGCTGAGTGTACCTACAGTCCGGAATTTGGTGGCCGCACAGAGGCGTATGAATTGAAAGTTAATAATTGATAGTTAAAAGTTTATAGATTGATAATTTAAAATAGAATAGTATGAAACGGATGAATATATGGATGCTCTCAGCGCTGTTGGCGCTGCCTGCATCAGCACAGAAGATTACAACCCAGCACGAGGTGGTAGACTGCGGACAGGTGGTGTTCAACAAGCCTGTAACTGCCGAATTCATGCTGAAGAATGACGGGCACAAGCCGTTGGTTATCAACAATGTATTGAAAAGCTGCGGCTGTACGGAGGTCGATTATCCGAAGACGAGCATTGCTGCCGGCGAAAGTTTCGTCATCAAGGCGGTATACGATGCCAAGCAGATGGGTACTTTCACCAAGCAGGTTTGTCTCTATACCAATGCGGGTGAAGACCCGTTCATCCTCTCTATGAGGGGAAAGGTAGTGGGCAGCGTAGTAGATTTCGCTGGTTCTTACGATGAGATGTTGGGTGTCATCAAGAGTGATGCCCAGGAGGTGGAGTTTGATGACGTGAACCGTGGCGACCGTCCGGTTCAGCGCATCCATATCTTCAATCCTACCGACGAATTACTGGAGCCGGTAGTGATGCATCTGCCACCCTATCTTCATGCTTTCGTATCGCCTTCCAAGGTAGCTCCGCGTCATTCTGCCGAAATCAGTTTCGTGCTGGATTCCAAGAAACTGCGCGACCTGGGCTTGAACCAGACATCGGTTTATCTCGGTGAGCGTCCTGGCGATAAGATTGCGCCTGAGAAGGAAATCGTGGTATCAGCCGTTCTTCTTCCTGGTTTCGAGAACATGACTCCAGCCAAGAAGGTACTGGCTCCGAAGATAGAGATGTCTGCCACCGATCTCAATCTGGGTAGTTTCAATGGAAAGAAGAAGCTGAAGGGTGAGATTCTGATTACCAATAAGGGTAAGTCGGAACTGGATATCCGCAGCATGCAGATGTTTACGATGGGCTTGCAGGTGAACCTGAAGAAGAGTAAGATTCAGCCAGGAGAGACCGTTAAGATGAAGGTGACGGCTGTGGCTGCCGACTTGAAGAAATCGCGTGTCAGACACCCTCGTATCCTCATGATTACGAATGATCCTGACCATGCTAAGGTGGTGGTGAAGATTAATGTACAATGAATTAAAAACGAATATCGTGCAGATAGAAATAGATAACGGCAGTGGGTTCTGCTTTGGCGTAACCACTGCCATCAAGAAAGCTGAAGAGGAGTTGGCTAAGGGCGGTAAACTTTACTGCCTGGGCGATATTGTGCATAACGGTATGGAGGTGGAGCGCCTGCATGAAGCGGGACTCATCACGATAGACCATGAGCAGATGGAGGAACTGCAGGGCGTAAAGGTCTTGCTCCGTGCTCATGGTGAACCGCCTGAAACTTATGCCCTTGCCGAGCGAAACAACATTGAAATCATCGATGCTACCTGTCCTGTGGTGCTCCAGTTGCAGCGCCGCATCAAGAAGCAGTATGTCAACAATCCGGAGGCACAGATTGTGATTTTCGGCAAGAACGGGCATGCTGAGGTGCTCGGACTGGTGGGGCAGACGGAGAGTCATGCCATCGTGGTAGAGAAGTTTGAGGATGTGAAGCAGCTGAAGGAAACCGGTCAGTTGGATTTCTCTAAAGATATCTATCTTTACTCCCAGACTACCAAGAGTCTCGATGAGTTCCACCGCATCATCGAATACTGCCAGGAGCATATTGTTGAGGGTGCTGTCTTCAAGAGTTTCGATACCATCTGCCGTCAGGTGGCTAACCGCATGCCTAACATCGCTGCCTTTGCCAGCAAGCATGATGTCATCCTCTTTGTGAGTGGCAGAAAGAGCTCGAACGGTAAGGTGCTTTTCAAGGAATGCAAGAGCGTGAATGCCAACAGCTACCAGATAGAAAGTGCCGACGAGATAGATATGAACTGGTTCAAGGATGTGGAAACGGTAGGTATCTGTGGTGCTACTAGTACGCCGAAGTGGCTGATGGAAGAGTGCAGGGAGAAGATTATCAACGATAGTTCTGCTCTCTTATAGTGAGAGTTAAAGAGTTGATTATCAGCAACTTGATATACTTGATACGGTGTTTCACCGTATATGGGTAGAGGATAGTTTTATCGTTGATTGAAAAACTTAATATATTGGTTATTAATCAGTTAACCCATTTGGTGTCGTGTTTCACGACGTCAAGTGGGTTTATCTTTTATATACTGTCTGAAAATAAAACAGGTGATAAATCTTCTCCCGAAGACCTATCACCTTCAAAAAACAGTAATTAACTCAAAATTTATAATCTATATCATTACTACCTTGTTAATATGGTTGCAAAGATACTAAAAAAATTTTTTTTTCCAAATCTTTTTCATCGAATAAAATAAATTTATCGGTAAAAGTAGTATATTTAACGTATTTTTGCATTAATAACCCGGCAGTCTCTTTTCTGTAGCTTATTCTGCTATTGCTTTTTGATATTGTTCCATCAGCCATGCCTTCTGTTCAGGAATGGTCATGGTGCTGTTGTCGAGCGTGATGGCATCATCAGCCTTTCTGAGTGGGGAAGTCTCGCGGTGGGTATCGATATAGTCGCGCTCCTCTACATTCTTCAGAATCGCATCGAAGTCGGCTGGCATTCCTTTCTCCTTCAGTTCATCGAAACGGCGCTGTGCTCTCACCTGTGAACTGGCTGTAACGAAAATCTTCAGTTCGGCATTAGGGAACACGGTGGTACCTATATCGCGACCATCCATCACGATGCCCTTGTCTTCGCCCATCTTCTGCTGCTGCTCTACCAGCGCCTCTCTGACGAAAGGAACGGCGGCAATCGGACTAACGTGGTTGGAAACCTCTAACGAACGGATTTCCTTTTCTACCAGTTCGCCGTTCAGATAGCAGTCTGGGCGACCGGTTGTTTCATTAAACTTGAATGAGATGCTGATGTTCTTCATCTCCTTCTGCAGTTCTTCAGTCTTTACGGCTCCATCTGCTTCGAAGAGCTGATGACGCAGCGCATAGAGAGTTACCGAGCGGTACATGGCGCCCGTATCTACATAAACATAACCTATTTCCTTGGCAAGATCCTTTGCCATCGTACTCTTACCGCAAGAAGAGTATCCGTCTATTGCTATTGTTATTTTCTTCATAATTTCGAACTAACTTTAATGTATAATTTATCATGTAGAATTTATAATCTGTAACTTACGTTCAGCATGAGACTGCTGCTACTGACGTGATATTTGCCGTAGGCAACGTTCAGATGGAAGCGCTCCAGGTTGATACCGCCACCCACAGAGAAACCGGCTCCATGACTGCTTTCCTCATCTTCTGAGGTGCTGATTTTCATCTCGTTGGCTCTCCGGAAGTTGTAGCCGGCACCTATCCACAGGCTTTCTGAAAGCAGAATGTCGGCACCTACTACGGCATGATCACGAAGACTGCTGTCCCAATGGTTCAGGTTGACCAATGTGGCTGATACCCTGAACGGTGCGTTGGCGAAGCGTTTCGTCACACCCAACTGCAGGTCGATAGGCATCTTCTCATATTCATTGTCGTAGGCTTTCAGCTGTCCACCCAGGTTCTTTGCCACGCAAGAAGCCGACCATTCCGTTTCAGGGTCGTAATAGTTGATGCCCAGATCCACTCCCACAGCGATAGAATTGTAATCGCCAATATACGAAGTGATGAATTTGGCGGCAATACCACCCGCAAACTTTTCACCGAGCATATAAGAGAAGTAACCCGCAATGGCAATGTCCTTTGCCGAGAACTCACCCATCTGGATGTTGTTCTCATCCGTCTCTTTCATCTTGCCGTAGTCAACAAGCTGAGCCGAAACAGCCCACGAAGCCTTGTCGTTGACAATACGGTTGAAACTAGCCGAGGCAGTGTTCACCCCCGACATATAGTTCATATAATTGAGATTGACCGTCTTGTCGTTTACTGATGACAGGAGAGCCGGATTATGGAATATGAGTGCCTCATCATCTTCTATCAAGGTGATGTTGTCGCCACCCAGAGCAGCTGCATGAGCACTCACCGGCAAGCGAAGGAAATTATACCCCGTTTGGCTCTCTTGAGCATCAATAATTGTCGCAAAAAGCGTCAATATTGCGGAAATTACATATTTTTTCATTTAAATTTTCTAATTCTTTGGCAAAGATACTGCTTTTTTCAATAATAAGAAGTAATTTTGCAATGTTTTCGTAGGAAATAACGATTTTAAACGGTTTTTATTGTGGAAATTAAGAAATCAAATAGCGCACAACTGGAAGATAAGCGGGTTACATTTTTCCTGCTAGGTTTGCTGCTGGCTTTTACTTTCATCTTCGTAGGCCTCCAATATCAGAGAGGTCCGCAGGGAGATGATGACTTGTCGGAATCGATGGAAGATCTCTCACAGGATCTGGAAATGTCGGCTCGTCCCGACCTGAAAGATATGGTGAGTGCAGAGGCTGTTTCGGCTCCTGCTTCTAAGTCAATTACCCAGGAAGTGAAGGCTGCCGAGCAACAGACTCAGAAGGCACCGCAGAAAATCAGTTCTACAACCAGCGAACTGGTTATCGGCGACGGCTCGGGTGTAGTGGATGGAGCAGAGGTGAAGGAAGCGGTTCCTGAAACTCCCATTGAGAATCCGGGAGCTGAGGCTCCTATCAAACTGACCGTCGTGCAGAAGATACCGCAGTTTCCTGGTGGCTGGTCTGCCTTCATGCAGTGGCTTACCAAGAACCTGAAGTACCCTGTAGCTGCCCAGAAGAGTAGAATTCAGGGAACCGTAGTGGTATCCTTTATCGTAAACAAGGATGGAAGTGTTGCCAATATCAAGGTAAGCACTTCGGTAGATCCATTGCTCGACAACGAGGCTTTGAGGGTGATGAAGATGATGCCGAAGTGGAAACCGGGCATCGATAAAGGCAAGGTCTGTCGCACGATGATTGCCATCCCGGTAGTGTTCCAGCTATAAATAGTTCATTGTAAATTATACATTATAAATTATACATTATTATGAAGACAGCAGATGAAATTTTAAGCATGGTAAATGAGTTTCTGGCTAATTTGCCTTACGAAAGAAAGCCAAAGTCTCTTTATGAGCCTATCAGATACGTACTTTCTATGGGTGGCAAGCGTATTCGTCCTACGCTCATGCTTCTGGGCTACAATCTTTTCAAGGACAATCCTGAGAAGATTCTGATGAATGCCGTTGCCCTGGAAACTTATCATAACTATACTTTGCTGCATGATGACCTGATGGACAATGCTGATTTGCGTCGCGGTCATGAAACGGTTCATAAGAAATGGGATGCCAATACGGCAATCCTTTCGGGCGACAGCATGCTCGTTCTGGCTTATGAACGTATGGCTCAATGTGATGAAAAGCATCTTGCCAAGGTATTGAAACTCTTTACGACCACTGCCCTGGAAATTGGTGAAGGTCAGCAGTTTGATATGGAGTTTGAAAATCGTAACGATGTGAAGGAGGAGGAATATATCGAGATGATCCGCCTCAAGACCAGCGTTCTCCTGGCTTGTGCCCTGAAGATGGGTGCTATCCTTGCCGATGCTTCTGATGAGGATGCAGAGAACCTGTATAAGTTTGGCGAGCAGATAGGATTGGCGTTCCAGTTGCAGGATGATTACCTCGATGTTTACGGCGATACCAAGGTGTTCGGTAAGGAGATTGGTGGCGATATCACATCCAACAAGAAGACTTACATGCTCATCAATGCCTTCAACCATGCCAACGGCGCTCAGCGTGCAGAACTGCAGAAGTGGGTGGATGCCGAGGAGTTCGACCGCAAGGAAAAGGTGGCTGCCGTTACCCGTCTATACAACGAGATAGGTATCGACAAAATGGCGCAGGATAAGATTGCTTATTATTTCGAGCAGAGCAAGAAGTATCTGGATGCCGTGAATGTGTCTGCTGAGCGTAAGGAGGAATTGGCAAAGTATGCTCAGAAAATGATGAAGCGACAGTACTAATTGATAGTTAATAGTTTATAGTTGACAGTTGATAGGGCAATGTTCAAAGTAATAGATACACATACGCATTTCGATGCGGAAGAATTTGATGAGGATAGGGCGGAGGCTTTCGCCCGTGCCAAGGAAGCGGGGGTAGGCAAGGTATTCTTGCCTGCCATCGATGTGAAGACCACACATGCGGTACTGGCATTGGCTAAGGAATATCCGGGCTATGCTTATCCGATGATTGGTCTGCATCCTGAAGAGGTAAAGGCTGACTGGAAGGAACAGCTGGCTGAACTCCGGAAGATACTGGAGGAGCATCGCATGACCGGTAATGCCTGTCAGAAGGGTTCTCCTCAGTTTTCTGACTTGATCGCCATCGGAGAGGTAGGACTTGATTATTACTGGAGCCGTGAGTTCGAAAACGAGCAGCTCGAGGCTTTCGAGGAACAGGTAAAATGGTCGGTAGAAACCCAGCTCCCGCTGATGATTCATTGCCGCAAGGCGCAGAACGAGATGGTGCATCTGCTCAGAAAGTATGAGAAAGAACTGCCGGGTGGCGTCTTCCATTGCTTTACGGGCAATCAGAAGGAGGCAGAAGAACTCCTCTCCTTCGATAAGTTTGTATTGGGTGTCGGTGGCGTATCTACTTTCAAGAGCAGCCATCTCAGAGAAGACCTCCCTGCCGTAGTTCCTCTGGATCGCATCGTGCTGGAGACCGACAGTCCGTATATGGCTCCTGTTCCTTATCGCGGCAAGCGTAACGAGAGTGCTTTCGTGGTAGAAGTGATGAAGACGCTCGCCAAGGCTTATGGCATAAGCGAAGAGGAGTTTGCCCGACAGACCAACCTCAATGCAGAGCGGGTTTTTCCGCTATCTGTATCGCAAGTATAGGACGCAAGCGTTCAAAACTCCTTAAATAAACATAAAAAAACAATGAAAGTTATGGTATTTCGGAGGAAAAGCAATAATTTTGCACTTCGAAATTGTTGCAGCAGCATGTTGCGGCGATTAAGAAGAGTTCTTCGGAATATGGAAAGGTGCTCGAGTGGCTGAAGAGGCACGCCTGGAAAGCGTGTAACCGGCAAAACCGGTTCGGGGGTTCGAATCCCCCTCTTTCCGCTTTTATATATATAATAAGGTATATGAAGAAAAATACAGCTATTGCACGTTTTGCAATATTGGTTTTCACATGGATGTGTTCTCTGCCTATGATGGCTCAAGAAGAGAGCATGGGATTTCATCAAGCTCTTAAGACAAAGTTTATAGAGGGTAATGCGGGATTTATGTCTCTCGTTGCCATCGCCCTCATTGTGGGTATGGCTTTCTGTATCGAGCGCATCATCTATCTGAGTCTTTCTGAAATCAACGCCAAGAAGTTGATGCAGGATATCGACCAAAAGGTGTCGGCGGGAGATGTGGAAGGAGCTAAGACGCTCTGCCGGAATACCCGCGGACCGGTGGCTTCTATCTGCTACCAGGGTTTGATGCATATCAGCGAGAGTCTTGATGACATCGAGCGCTCGGTAAGCGGATATGGTACCGTTCAGGCGGCTAACCTGGAGAAGGGCTGCTCCTGGATCAAACTTTTTATCGCTATGGCACCATCGCTCGGATTCCTCGGAACCGTGATCGGTATGGTCATGTCGTTCGACCAGATTCAGCAGGCGGGCGATATCAGTCCTACTATCGTTGCTTCGGGTATGAAAGTGGCGCTCATCACTACTATCTTCGGTATCATCGTAGCCCTCATCCTTCAGGTTTTCTATAACTACATCCTTTCTAAGGTGGAGCACCTGACAAGCCAGATGGAGGAGTCGGCGGTTACTTTAATGGATATTATTGCCAAGAATAAATAAACGAAGAGAGAAATGGTTAAATTTCAATTTTCAAAGCAGAAGACGAAGTCGGCCGAAAAGATATCGCAGCAGGTGTTCTATATCATGATAGGACTGGCGGTGCTGGTTTTCGGTCTGTTCTTTTTGGTAGGCTACGATTTGCCTTTCGAAGAGAACCCCGACTTTAATGCGCCTCTCTTTACCGATGTGCTTATCCTGCTGATGTGGCTCTTCCTGATAGGAGGTGTGGGACTGGCTGTCTTTTCGATGATCAGAGATTATCGCAGCAGCAAGTCGGAGGCTGTAGTGAATGGCATTCCCGTGCGCCGCATCTTCCGCATCACATGGATCGGAACTTTGGCAGTTTTGCTGCTTACCTTCTTTTTGGGCGGTTCTGCTCCGATGCTCATCAATGGCGAGAATTATGCCGACTGGCTCTGGCTCAAGCTTTCAGATATGTTTGTCATCACATCGCTCCTGATGCTGGTGGCAGGAATCGGTGCCGTCTGTTTCGGTGCCACACGTTATATTCGGAAGAAAAACTAAAGAGAGTGCTTTGGGCTCTCTATTCTATAAATAAGGATTAAATATGCTGATTAGAAGGAAGCAACACGAAACCCCGGGACTGAATACCACATCTACAGCCGACATCTCGTTCATGCTGTTGATATTCTTCCTTGTCACCACATCAATGGATGTGGATAAGGGATTGTTGCGCCAACTCCCTTCACCTGAACCGCAGAAGAAGGAACAGCAGCAGTCGGTGGTAGACAAGGCTAACCTCATGGCGCTGCGCCTGACGGCTGGCGATACGCTTTTGGTCAACGGTAAGCCGATGCAGGTGAGTCAGCTCAAGGAAGAAACCATCCGCTTTGTTCACCGCCTGGGCAAGAAACATCTCATCTCTATTGAGAGTGACCGCGATGCCGACTATAATCTCTATTTTCAGATGCAGAATCAGCTGATGGAAGCATATAGCCAGCTACGCAACGAAACAGCCCAGAAGAAATATCACAGGGATTATGCCCTCTTGAACAATGACCAGAAAGAACTGGTGCGCAACATCTGTCCGCAGCGCATCACAGAGTCGTATGCCAACGCAATGACTCATGCCGACCAGCGTGTTGATGCCAATGCTGAAGAAAAGCAGGGAGAAGAGAAAACGGTAGAAACAGCTACTGAACAGCAGAAAGGAGGTAAACAATGATGAATTTTCATAAGAAATCGCATGAAGTGCCAGGGTTGAATACATCTTCTCTGCCAGACCTCATTTTCTCCGTACTGTTCTTCTTTATGATTGTTACCCACATGCGTCAGGTTACCTTGAAGGTAGACTGCCGTTTGCCACAAGGCAAGGAACTCACCCGCCTGACCAAGAAATCGGCTGTGAGCCATATCTATATAGGTAAGCCAACCAAAGAGATGCAGGCAAAGTATGGTACCGGTACCCAGATTCAGTTGAATGATAAGTTTGCTTCGGCTCCCGAAGTGATGGATTACATTTCGGCAGAAAAGAAACGTATGTCACCGGAAGACCAGAAGCTGATGACCGTATCAATCAAAGCAGACCAGGAAACCAAGATGGGTGTGATAACCGACGTAAAGCAGGCTTTGCGCCAGGCAAAAGCACTAAAAATCAGTTATTCTGCCACAGAAAATGGAAAATAATATTAATTTATCATGTTTTTCTCTTAAAAAGTTGCTTTTATTAATTTTTTGTATTATCTTTGCAAGCAAATTATTAGTATTATGTCAAAACAAATTTTAGATTCATTAGATAGGCAGATTCTGAAGCTGATTTCTCAGGATGCCCGTATTCCATTTTTGGAAGTGGCACGCGCTTGCAACGTGAGCGGTGCTGCCATTCATCAGCGTGTTGCTAAACTTACAAATCTTGGTATCATCAAGGGTTCACAATTCATCATTGACCCAGAAAAGATAGGTTACGAAACTTGTGCTTATATGGGACTCTATCTGAAGGAGCCTGAGAAGTTTGACCAGGTTGTAGAGGAGTTGAAGAAGATTCCTGAGGTTGTAGAGTGTCACTATACTACAGGTGGTTTTGATATGTTTATCAAGATTTACGCGCTGAACAACCACCATCTCCTGGAAATCATCCATGATAAGTTGCAGCCACTGGGATTGTCTCGCAGCGAGACCATCATCTCTTTCAATGCATCTATCAACCGTCAGCTTTCTATGCAGGATCTCAAGAGTTTCAACGATGATGAAGAGGAAACTGATGAGGAGGCTGCAGCAGAGAAATAAGATATAAAAAGAAAAAAAGCAGTAGCTCCCTGCGGGATTACTGCTTTCTATAAAGGGTGAGGAATGTGAACGGTAAGCCGTTTTCATTCCTCATTTCTTTTTCTGTCACTTCCCATTCTGCCGGATTGATTTCCGGAAAGAAGGTATCGGCATGTGCTGGTTCCTTTTCTACGATTGTGAGATAAAGCTTGTCTGCAAAAGGCAAAGCCTGTTCATATATGCTGGCTCCTCCGATGATGAAACATTCATCTGATGCTTCTTTGCTTCCAACCGTTTTTTTGTTTCCTGCCTCTTCTTTCCTTGCTGCCAGCGCTTCTTCCAGAGATGTGTATACTTCGCACCCTGTTATCTGCTCTCTTGTCTTCGAGATAACAATATTCCGGCGGTTGGGCAAGGCTCCGTTCGGCAGCGACTCAAATGTCTTTCTGCCCATGATGATCGTATGTCCGGTTGTGAGCATACGAAATCGGGTCATGTCCGATGGGATGGCGTAGAGCAACCGTTTCTTGTACCCGATAGCTCTATGCACTTTTGATATACAGGCGATGATGCTGAGCATTTTTTATTTTAATGTTGAATGTTGAGTGTTGAATGTTGAATTATTCATTCTTGCTGTAAACTGTTAACTATAAACAGCTCTCCCGTCCCGTGGCTGCTCTTGATTTTCCACTCCTGCGGATAGAGGTTGTTGGCACGGTTGCCAATGTTCTTTTCCCAGCCTATCGGAACCTGTCTGTAGGTTACCAGTACATAACCCTTAGGCGTATCGGCAGGCAGATTCACTGCCTCCTTGCGAAGGTAGCGGATGGCATCATCGTAGGATAACTCCACCTGTGGAAAGTGATTTTTGTTGAGCATCGTAGAGAGAGCGAGAGCCTGGTCGGGAATGAGACCCTTTCCCTTGTCTGTTCCCAGTTTCACACCTGCATGCAGCACCTTCAGGTTCTTTTCAGCCTGGTCGTAGATGTCTTTCCATCTGCCCGGAATGGCGTAAACCGTCTCGTTGCTCTCTGCAGGCATCCATTCCGTATCAGCCTTCAGCCAGCCGTCCGGAATCTCCGGTCCCTTTCCTTTAGCCACCTTCTTGTCTTTCTTCTTCTTATCCTTCCTGTTCTCCTTGGCTGAAGAACCGGCTTCCCATTCGCCCTCTTTCTTCAGAATCGCCATAAACAGACCTTCGCCTCGCGAAACGCCAGGAATGAACCGGTAAACCGGAAAGTCGGTGCCGGTGAGGTTACGGGTGATGTTCCATGCATCTTCTACACCCTCCAGTGCCATCACTTCTGCGCCAAGTTCTTCGCATATCCAGTTTACGTTCTCCTCATCTTCGTGCGCATTGAAGGTGCAGGTAGAGTAAATCAGGATACCGCCTGGCTTCAGACAGTTCCAGATATCCGATACGATTTCGCGCTGCAGCTGCCAGCAGTTGTTCACATTCTGGGTACTCCATTCGCCGATAGCCCCTTCATCTTTGCGGAACATTCCTTCGCCGGAGCAGGGAACATCGGTAAGAATCACATCAAACTGCAACTTAGATTTCTTGTAATCGCGGGGATAGTTGTTGGTAACAATCATATCCGGATGACCGAACTTCTGTACGTTTTCGGCTAGAATCTGCGAGCGGGTGCGCATCGGTTCGTTGCTGAAAAGCAGACTCCCTTCCGGCAAGGCAGCCCTTACGGCAGTCGACTTTCCGCCAGGGGCAGCACAGAGATCCAGCATCATCACCGGTTCTTTTACGTACTGTCGGATAGCCATATCAACAAACATGGATGAGGCTTCCTGTACATAATATAAGCCGGCATGCAGCAGCGGATCGAAGGTGAATCCGGGACGCGTAGAGAGATAACGGCCGGTTTCCGGACACCAGGGAATCGGCTCGCCATCAGCATCCTTGCATTTAAAAGGATTGATGCGGATACTGGTTGGTGCCTCTTCTTCAAGGATAGCATGCTCCAGACGCTGATACAGCTTTTCGCCCATCAGTGCCTGCGTATATGTTCTGAAATCTTCAGGTAATGTCTTCATTCTGTCTCTTTTTCTTTAATTTGTTTGCAAAAATAAGAAATTTTTCGTTTCTTTGCAACTAAATCGCGAAGAGATGCGTCTAAGAAGCAGAAATTTTTCAAAATAACAAGGTAAAACAATAAAAAATAATGATATGAAGAAAGCAATATTGGCATTAGCGCTCGTTATGAGCATCGGAGCCACCCAAGTGTCTTTGGCGTCTTCAGCTCCAAAACATCGTTATCATCCAACTACCCAACAGGTAGATTCAAAGGCTGCTCCTGCATCTGCCGCACAGCCATCTGCTTCGAAGGATAAAGACGACGAGGCATTGGAGGCTTATTCTGATACAACCAGTACAGATTCGGCTAACTATGATGATTATGATGAGAATGATAATAGATCTGTTCATTCTAGATACAGTTTAGACAACTATGATGATCCGTTCGATTTCATCGGTTCGGTATTTGGTGGCGGAGCGCTGGCTGTTATGATCATCTTCTGTATCATCTTCGGTCTGCTGTTTGTCTTTGCTCCGCTGATCATCGTATTTCTGGTTATCAGATATCTGATTCGCCGCCATAACGACCGGATGAAACTGGCGGAGATGGCGATGGAGAAGGGCATCAATGTTCCGGAAAGCGACCGTCCGATAGACAAGCAGAGCGATGAGTATCTGGTAAAGCGTGGATTGAGAAATGCCTTCCTGGGAGCCGGCTTGTGCGCCATGTTTGCCTGGTGGGATGCTGATTTCCTGGCTGGCATCGGAGCCCTGGTCTTCTTCTATGGCATCGGTCAGACCATTATCGGCTCGCTTCCTGCCATCAAGGACTGGTGGAAGAACCGTCATGGCGACCAGGGCACGGGATATAATGGAACTCCGGTCTAGCAGCCGACATTCAATATATCATGGCTTCTCAATAGGAGGGGAAGTCACAAGGAAAAGAACAACAATTATTAGTTAATATATATAAGGTGGAAAAGTTATCCGATATCTCTCTCGTCACGAAGGTGGTGATGCTTCATGACCGCAGGTCGTTCGACCTGCTGGTCAGGAAGTATCAGTCACCCATTCGTGGGTTCTTCCTGCGGCAGACGCTGGGGGATGCGCAGCTGAGTGACGACTTGGCTCAGGATACCTTTGTCAAGGCTTATACCCATCTGTCCGGTTTCAGGGGTACAGCCTCTTTCTCCACCTGGCTCTACCGCATCGCCTATAATGTATGGTATGATTATACCCGCAGTCATAAGGAAACGCAGGACATCGATACGCCTGCCGTTTCCAGTAAGAATGCACAGGGCGCCCATGCCGGATTGAAGATGGATTTGCTCAAGGCATTACAGATATTGAATGAAAATGAACGTACATGCATCACGCTGCAGCTGATGGATGGACTATCTATAGATAAGATTGCAGAGGTGACGGGAATGGCGCAAGGCACCATCAAGTCGCATCTCTCTCGAGGAAAACAGAAACTTGCAAGTTACTTAAAAAAGAATGGTTATGACCGATAAGATAAATGATAAGAAGTTGGAGAGCATGAAAGGGGAACCATTGAACCCTCAGGATGAAGAACTCTTGCAGCAGTTCTTTTCCGATTGCCAGATGTCAGAGATTCCTGATGACGGATTCTCCGACAGGGTGATGCAGGCATTGCCGGCTTTACCCGAAACTGATACTGCGATGTCGCTGGTTAAGCGCCAGCGTCTGGAACATTTATGGACGGCAGCCTGTGTGGCAGCAGGCATCATCATAGCGGTGGTCTGTCAGGGATGGGAGCAGATTCAGGGATGGCTTTTCTCTATGAAGATTGATTTCCTCCTTTCCGGTTCGCGTGCGCTTACGCATGTGGCAGATTCCATCGCCCACTCTCAGAATCTCCTGATGGTGCTGGCTGGCTTCGTTGTCCTCATCATGGTTTGGGGATATAATGAACTGGCTGATGCACGTCAGTAGGCTTCTTCCCTGATATCAATTGTATGAATGATCAACTCTTTCTATTAGCAGAATAGTTTTTAGTGCTAATAGAAAGAGTTTTTTATTGCTATAAATATCATCTTTATGCTCTTAAAATCTCCGTTCAAAGCTTTTGAATGTCCGTTCAGTGTCTTTGAACGGACATTCAATGACTTTGAACGGACATTCAATGTCTTTGAACGAAGATTTGATATTGCTGAATATAGAAAAACAAATAGGTGCTGCTACTTTTTCAGTAGAGCACCTATGCTTATGATATCGGTTTCTAAAACAATTTATAGGTAGTGCGTAGCACTTTGAACTCGGTTCGGCGGTTCAGCTGGTTGCAGATTTCCTGATGCTCCTTGCTCTGCTTCAGGATAAATTCTTCGCTGAGCACATCGCCTTCCTTGAGCCAAGGATACTTCTCGGTGAGTTTCTTGCGCACATTCTTCGGCTTCTCCTTGCCGTAGCCCACAGGGGTGAGGCGCTCTTTCTCTATGCCGTGTTTTATCAGGTAGTCTACTACCGATTGGGCGCGGCGCTGAGACAGATGCTTGTTATATTCGCTGTTTCCCTTGTAGTCGCAATGGGCGCTGAGTTCGATGGTAACGTGCGGGTTCTCTTTCAGCAGCGTTACCAGCTGGTCGAGGGCTGTTGTACTGGCTTCGGTAAGGCTTGCCTTGTCGAAATCGTAGAAGATGTTGTCGATGAGTACAGGGGCTGTGATGGAAGCCAGCGGGAACTGGAGCACGTATTCCTTACTCTCTTTAGCCGAATCAACCCGAAGTTCTTCCTTGTGGTTGAGGTAGCCTTTGCAGGATGCCATCACCAGGTAGTCGACATGCGGATTGATTGGGAGGACAAACGAACCGTCGCCCTTGACGGATAGTTTCCTGTTCGTTCCGTCGTTGCCTACGATTCTCACCTCGGCGGCAGGCAGTTCATAACCGTCTTTCTCGTAAACCCATCCTTTCATCGTGGTAACAATCTCCGGATTCTCGAAGGAGTAGATATGGTCATAGCCTCTTCCGTCTTTTCTGTTAGAGCAGAAGAAACCCTGGTTGTGTAGACCCTCGAAAGTCATTCCGAAGTCATCGGCTTCTGTATTCAGCGGATAGCCGGGGTGGGTGAGTTCATATTTCCGGGTGATGGAATTCACTTTGGCGATATAGATGTCGAGTCCGCCCATTCCCACATGACCGTTGCTGCTGAAGTAGAAGTCGCCGTTAGGACGGAAGGTAGGGAACATCTCATCGCCTGGGGTGTTGATAGGTTCGCCCAGGTTCTCTACACCGCCCAGTCCGGCAGGAGTGATGCGCACTCGCCAGATGTCGAGACCGCCCTTTCCGCCCGGCATGTCCGATACGAAATAGAGCCATTCGCCATCAGGAGAGATGGCTGGATGGGCAAAACAACTGAGCGTATCTTTGCTGATTTCCAGATTTGTAGGCTTGCTCCAGGCTGCATCTGAGCGGTTGGAGGTTACTATCTGGGCTAAGCGGGGCGAAGTGGGATCGGTGGCACACTGGGTAAGGTACATCTGCTTGCCGTCTGGGGTAAAGCAGCATGCGCCCTCTTCGTAGTCGGTATTGAGACCGGTTCCGATGGCTTCCGGCTTGCTCCATTTGCCTTTGTCGTTCTTTTCAGAGAAGAAGATGTCGGCAGATTTCGTTCCCGTCACTCCGTTCAGGTCGCTGCCCTGGGCTTCGTTGCGGGTTGAGGTGAAATAGAGCTGGCTGTTGTCTTCGCTGAGGAACATCGGCGAATAGTCGTCTCTTCGGGAGTTGAAAACATCCATCCGCTTTACCTTGTACCGGCTTCCTTCCTTCTTCCAGACTGGGGCTTTTCGTGCCGATTCGAGTCCGTTCTTTACCAGCACGTTGTCGGGCATGGAATCGAGCAGGAATTCGAATTCCTTGGCTGCCTGTCTGTAACTTCCGTTCTTCAGGAGAAGCCGGGCGTAAGCCAGGCGGTCGTTGAGGTCTGCCTGCTTGTATCGGATGGCATTGCTGTAGGCTGCCAGTGCCTTCGGCGTACTGTTGATTTTATCATAACAGCGTGCCATCTTCAGAGCCACCTTGCCCCGGGCAGCCCGCTCTTTGGTAGGTGTCTTGGTGTACACCTTTTTATATTGGGTTGCCGCATCGTAGTATTCGCCTAAAGAAAGATGCTTGTCTGCTTTCTTCAGGTTCTGTTCAATGCCGCAACTTATCAGAAAGAGGCAGCTGATTGCTGTTATGATTTGATAAAATCTAATCTGCTTCATACTGGAACAACTTAATTATTTTACTGAACTTTCGCAAGCAACTCTCCCACACGCCCTGAAAGGGCAGAAGCTCCTAGCCCAGGGCAACGCCCTGGGTATAGTAGCAGTCTGCAAGGCGCCCTGTAAGGGCAAAAGCCTTATAAATTGCCTCGTTCTTTGAAGCTTTTGCCCTTACAGGGCGACAGGTTTGCGTCCATAATGACCCAGGGCGTTGCCCTGGGCTAGGAGCTTCTGCCCTTTCAGGGCGTGTGGAGCTTATATGTGAAACTTGAGCTATATCTTATTACATCTGCGAGAATGGCTGACGATATTGGCAGCCTGCCTTCCAGTTGCTGCAGCCATAAGCTGTCTTGCCCTTGATGATGACGCCCTTGCCGCAGAGCGGGCATGGCTTGCCTACCATTGGGTCGGCTGGAGCCTGAGGAGCAGAAACCGGCTGTGCTGCTGCATTCTGCGTATTTGTATTTTGTGCAGTAGCTTCATCCTTTTTCTTGGCTGGCATCTTCTTGGCTGGTGCTTTCTTGGTAGCCGGTTTCTTGGCAGTCGGTTTCTTCTTGAGGTCTTCCTCTGTCATGATGGTCACTCTCCGGTTGCTGTTGTCTGACAATACATCGATGACTATCTTGTTGATCTGTTCTTTCAGTCCGTTGATGAAGTCGGCAGGATCATAGGTCTTGTGCTCGATGTCGCGGAGTTTCTTCTCCCAGATACCGGTCAGTTCGCAACTCTTCAGCAGTTCCTCATGGATGGTGTCAATGAGTTCGATGCCTGTCGGGGTTGCCATCAGATTCTTGCGCTGGCGACGGATGTAGTGGCGCTTGAAGAGGGTCTCGATGATGCCGGCACGGGAGGATGGTCGGCCGATTCCGTTCTCCTTCAATGCAGCACGAAGTTCTTCGTCTTCTACGAATTTGCCGGCTGTCTCCATCGCACGGAGCAGGGTTGCCTCGGTATAATACTTAGGTGGCGTGGTCCATTTCTCCGTCAGGGTAGGCTGATGTTCTCCCGATTCGCCTTTTGTGAAGGATGGGAGGGTTCTTTCTTCTACTACTTCCTTCTTGGCACCATTACCTGAGTCTGCATTTCCGTTGGCGTTATCTGAAGCATCATCGTCATCTGCATTCTTTACATCCTTGGCATAGACTACTCGCCAGCCTGGTTCGAGAATCTCCTTACCGCTCACCTTGAACTCTATCTTTTCCGGTTTCGGTCCGTCTTCGTTGATGACCTCGCCCAAAACGGTGGTGGTGGAGAATTTACAGTCCGGATAGAACACGCTGATGAAGCGCTTGGCGATGAGATCATACACGTTTGCCTCCATATCGGTGAGTCCGGTTGGCGGAACACCGGTTGGGATGATGGCGTGGTGGTCGGTTACCTTGCTATTGTCGAAAACCTTCTTGCTCTTCGGCAACTTCTTGCTGATTGTTGCGAGCTGCTGGATGAGCGGGAGGTATTTCTGCTGACTCATGATCTTTGCCTGACTCACTCCGTTCAGAATCTGCGGACATTTCGGATAGATATCGTCGGTCAGGAACTGGGTATCTACACGAGGATAAGTGGTATACTTCTTCTCGTAGAGACTCTGGATGAGCTTCAGCGTAATATCGGCAGAGTAAGCAAACTTCTTGTTGCAATCCACCTGCAGCGAGGTGAGGTCGTAGAGATGAGGTGGCGCCTCGTTTCCCTTCTTCTTGCTTACGTCGGTAACGGTGAAGGGTTTGCCGGCGATGGTGCTGAAAGCCTTCTCGCCTTCCTCCTTGCTGGTAAACTTGCCGCTGGTGGCGGTAAACTGGGTGTCGCGGTAGATGGTGGCGAGTACCCAGTAAGGTTCGGAAACGAAGTTGTCGATTTCCTTCTGTCGGTTCACGATGAGGGCAAGGGTAGGGGTCTGCACCCGGCCGATGCTGAGCACCTGTCGGTTCTGACCGTATTTCAATGTGTAAAGTCGGGTGGCGTTCATACCGAGAATCCAGTCGCCGATGGCACGGGAAAGTCCGGCAAGATAGAGTGACTGATATTCCCCCTGGTCTTTCAGTTCCTGGAAACCCTGCTTGATGGCTTCATCGGTCATGGACGAAATCCACAGTCTCTTGACCGGGCATTTCGCCTGTGCCTTCTGCATCACCCATCTCTGGATAAGCTCTCCTTCCTGTCCGGCGTCACCGCAGTTGATGATGCTGTCGGCAGCCTGCATCAGTTTTTCGATGGTAGCAAACTGCTTCTTGATGCCTTCATCGTTGATGAGCTTGATACCGAATCGCTGTGGAATCATCGGCAACGCCGCAAGGCTCCAATGTTTCCACATCGGAGTATAATCATCCGGTTCCTTCAGCTCACAAAGGTGGCCGAAGGTCCATGTTACTTGGTAACCATTACCTTCCATATAACCGTCGCGTGCCGTGGTAGCCCCGATGATTCGGGCAATATCCTTAGCCACACTCGGTTTCTCTGCTATACAAACTATCATGTTTTATTCTTATTTCTGTTTGCAAAGGTACAATAAAATAATGAGATAGCCATCATTTCAGCTTCTTTTTCTCATTGCCGGGAATAAAATATTCCACAAAAAAGGTCGCCCTGAAAGAGCAAAAGCTTCTTGCATTCAAAGCTTTTGCCCTTTCAGGGCGACCTTGCTGATTGTTATCTAACCCAGGGCGCTGCCCTGGGAGGGCACTGAAAAAGGTACCCAATTTTAAGTTGCATAGCTTGTTTTTGAACTTTAATTCTTGTCCAAGACGCATTTCATCTTTTAAAAGTGAAATACTTTTTTGGACAGGAATATAGTCTCAAACAGCTTTCTATAGCGTTTCTGGCGCTTAATTCGGCAATATATAGAGAAATCTACTTCCCCCCTTATGCATTTTGCATCAATTTGATGATTCTCTTCACATTTGCAGCGAAAATAGTCAAAGCTCCCTGCATTTCCATGCACGACAAACCGTATGACAGGGCTCTGTCATATCCT
>SKEF01000206.1_pt1 | contig 61870 bp, 58 predicted proteins | sample 4826691 | NCBI WGS metagenome assembly SKEF01 (sample SAMN11008816, study PRJNA524170) | human gut metagenome | biome: Human fecal sample; material: Feces; isolation source: fecal sample from pouch patient p23, p27 | host: Homo sapiens | place: Israel: Tel-Aviv | collected 2016-08-24
CCACTGTAGCCATACATAGCTATCAACATTTTGGTATGCAAAAATATTATAGCTATCTCACTTATAAGCAGTTAAATAGGAGGGAGCTTTGGTTATGATACGAATAGTTCTGAATGAGTTATCTTCCCATACTCTACTGGTTATTACTTCTACGGGTAAGAAGATATGGAAGTAATCACCCTCAGGAGCAAGATAACAATCCCCTTCATTAAGGATTACTATCTCTGCATTACTGTTAGTAAGGAGTTTATGTCCTTGTGCAAAGTCTGCTAACTCCCCTGGTTCCATTATTAGAGTTGAGGTTCCATAGGACAGGATGTGGACTATTGCTTTCTCTGGTTCAGAAGAGTAGTGCAGCAAGCCTGTACCACTCATACCCAAAAGTTTAACATTCATGCTTTAGTACCTGTTTAAGAAGACTATCCACGTAGTAGCAGTATGCCTCCGAGGATTCGTCATTTATTGGTAATCCAATGAAGCCAAACGTGTATATGCAGAAGTGATTAAGCTCATGAACCAATGTGATGGGGTTACTATCTTGTACATAGATAAGTACCGAACCATCGGGGAGTAGTGTAGTAACACCTTTACTTTGCTCCTCTGGTTCAATGCCTTTAGCTTTCCTGTACTTCTTAGAGAAGATAGCCCAGTCGAATACTACTTCTAACTGTATCGGATAGGGAGATGTGTTTAGTTTCATTAGCAGCTCTCGTCGCTAGATAAATGTGAGGTAGAAGGATAGAGGGTAACGAGTCTACCCGTAAGAGTAGTAGCTACCATAGGTTCACAGGAGGAGAAGATGTATACCCGTGTAAACTCAGATACTTCAACCGATGTATCTATCTTAGTGAACGTAATAGGTATACCTAACATTAGACATGAACCAATAAGCTCATCAGCTTCTTCACTTGGTTCATATAAGATAGTAGCACCATCCAGTTTACCACTTAAGCAATCTTGTTTAGTTACAGGACTGAGATAGCAAGTTGTACTTAGTACAAGTAAGGAGTAGAAGTGCATAGCTTACTTCCTTACATAGTAGTAACGGTACTCATCATTCACATAACGACTTTCACATTGGTAATCGTCAGATACCATCATGAATGGTAGAGCATCATGAGCACTACTAACAGCGTATACTGATGGAGGAATGATACATATAACCTTACGGTCACTACCTGCTAAGAATAATTGACCCCTTGCTTCATGGTAGTCCTCTAGAGTAGGAACCAGGATTACACGTTGTGAGCTACTGTTCATGACTTCTTCTAAAGTGAAGTCATTTGTATACAAAGATTCCCTTTCAGCAAAACTGGGGATGGTCATTATGAAGTTCATGATTGATTTTCCTTCCTTTATGGATAGGTCTGAAGTAAATGGAAAGTGTTTTATTAAAGACGTTATGGTCAGCTATCAATTCCCAACCATGTATCTTATAGAAGCGTATACCAGGGAAGAACTCATTGAATCCATCATAGCGGGTAAGATCATATACCTTTGGTTCAGTAAGTATCTCAGTGTTAAGCTGAAGGTTGGATAAGAAAAGAGAACCAATGACCTCATGGGATTCTTCACAGTCAGGTAGGAATACTGATTGCCACGGGGCAATGAACTTACTTACTGCTTCTGGTTCCCCCAGGAGATAGGGTTCTTGTTTATGCAGTACACCGGTAATATCAATATCAAAACAGTAGATGCTCATAATCGCATACCTCCAGAAAAAGAAATGGGGCAGAGCCTCTCGACCCTACCCCTTACCGTTTTCAATCACGGGTCAGTTCATCCCCCTAGGTACTTATGTACCGTTAGACCTACGGAGTAGGAAAGGAGCCGGGGAACCCTGACTGTAGAAGTTATTAACTCTTTACGAGTACCGCCACTGTCTACTAGGCGGTATGACTAATCACATCATCACCGTCATCCGAACGCTATCTCTGCTTCGTTTGATGGAGACACTATGAGGTAATTTTGTAAAGAACACAAGAGATGGAATAGACTTTTCTAAAGAGTAAGTTTCTTGTGGTTCTAAGACTTTAACACCGGGACGGTTTTCTAACAGCATCATTCCAGATAACTCATGGAATGTATCTTCGTCATGGGTAAGGATTATATCACCAGCCATAAAGCCAGCTTTGGTGTGGTCTATCTCTGAGTATTTATCTTCAGAGTCTTGGACTCTCATATAGATTCTCAAGGGAGTACTCCTTGGGGAATAGGGTCATCGGAACATTACATACTATTTAGTATCATGAACTTTTTCTATATCATGACTAAAGTGTAACTGTATGGTATGGTTTCTTCAAGGGGTATCTCACCCCAAGAAAAGAATCTTCGTTAATAGACATAACTTTGTAGAGAGATAAGTATGAGTGAGCTAACTAAGCAGCAGATCATTAATGCCTTACCTGCTAACTTCAAGAACAGTGTAAGCCAGGAGTTGGTAGACACGATTAACAACATAACCCAAGACCAACTGGTTGCTGAAGCATTCCGTGAAAACTTCATCTCTTACTCTGGTGTTATGAAAGAGGGTAAGTTTAAAACACAGGACTACATGAATGCAGTTCAGTATGTGACTTACAAACACATGGGCTATTCAAATAAGGAAGCCTACTTCAAAACATTCCCTAACCGACAAGCAGAACTCATAGCACGAGGAACCAGTGAGAAAGATATTAGTGCTTATGTATCTGCTTATCACAGAGGTAAGTTAGTTAACCTCATCATGGAACAAAGTTTGGTTCCAGTGTGGATTGTGAACCAGGACAATTATCAGAAGGCAATCAATGTTCAGGTTGAACTGATGACTACAGCAGCGAGTGAGAAAGTAAGATGTGATGCAGCTAACTCTATCCTCACTCATTTAGCTAAACCAAAAGACCAGGTAACGAATATCAATCTGGACTTGAGGGAGAACTCCGGATTGACTGACCTCAAGGCAACACTTGCTGCATTAGCTGAACAGCAGATTAATGCAATCAATAGTGGTGTACCTACTAAAGAGATTGCTGGTTCTAAACTAGTACGTGCAGATGAGGACATTACAGATGTCTGAGTTAATTAAACAGGAACTAGATGAATGGTTGGACCAGGTGGATTACTCTCACCTTAATTCCTCTAACTATGTTCCTAGTCAGTTTGCTCTTACCTTTGCCAACTTTATTAAGTTGGTTAATGGCAAAGAAGGTGAATCCAACAAAACACCCCCAGTTCACCTGAAGATGTTGGATAAGATGATTACCCCGAACCAGTATGTAGTTAACCTGTGCTTCCGTGGTGCAGGTAAGACTGCTGTGTTCATGGAATACTTTACTTTGTTCCTGGCAGTGTTTGGACACTTACCAAGTTTGGGTAAGGTAGAAGGAATGATTTACGTATCCGACTCAATGGATAACGGTGCTAAGTCTGCTCGTAAGAACATTGAGTTCCGATACAAGAATAGTGAGTTCCTTCAGCAATGGATACCTGAAGCTACCTTTACAGATAACCTGTTAGAGTTTCGTAATGCAGAAGGGCATCGACTAGGTGTTAAGTTGTTTGGTGCTAAGACAGGTCTGCGTGGTACGAAGATATATGGTAAACGTCCAACACTTTGTGTACTGGATGACTTAATTAGTGATGGTGATGCTAACTCTAAGACAAGCATGGAAGCTATTAAGGATACTGTCTATAAAGGTGTGAACCATGCTCTTGACCCGACACGTCGTAAAGTAATCTTCAATGGTACTCCATTTAATAAGGAAGACATTATTATTGAAGCAGTAGAGTCCGGTGCATGGGATGTCAACGTATGGCCTGTGTGTGAGAAGTTTCCTTGTAGTAGAGAAGAGTTTCAGGGTGCATGGGATGACCGTTTCTCATATGACTACATCAAAGCCCAATATGACATGGCAGTTAAGACTGGTAAGTTAGCTGGTTTCTACCAGGAACTTATGCTTCGTATTAGTTCTGAAGATGAACGTCTTGTTCAGGATAGTGAGATTAAATGGTACAGCAGGCAGCAACTATTAAGGATGAAGTCCTGCTACAACTATTACATTACAACCGACTTTGCTACTTCGGAGAAACAGACCAGTGACTACAGTGTCATATCAGTTTGGGCTTATAGTTCTAATGGAGATTGGTTCTGGGTTGACGGTGTGGCTAATCGCCAGCTTATGGATAAAAACTTTGACGACTTGTTCCGTTTGGTTCAGGAATACCAACCACAAAACGTTGGTGTCGAAATTACAGGACAGCAAAATGGATTTATCTCGCTCCTTCAGAAAGAAATGATTAACCGTAATGTCTTCTTTAACTTTGCATCCTCTGAGGGTGGTAAGCCAGGCATCCGTCCTGTAACCTCTAAACTGTCACGCTTTAATCTGGTAGTTCCTTGGTTCAAGGCTGGTAAGATGTACTTCCCGGAAGAGTTGAGAGATACAACTATTATGGGTCTGTTCATGGGCCAGATTAAACTAGCTACCATTAATGGAATCAAAGGTAAGGATGACTGTATTGATACTATCTCTATGCTGGGTTATCTCAATCCTTGGAAACCACAAGCAGGTATGACTTTGGTGGATAATAAGGGTGACCCGATGTGGGATGAGGAAGAAGAAGATAGTGTTAACCCACTACGTTCATACATTGTGTGAGGAACCATGCAGAAATTATCGGAAGTATACCGTGGCTTGGCATTAAGTACCATGAAGGGTACTGGTGCAGTCACGGATGACAGACTGGATATTGAACCAGATAGTAAGCCGGAGATACTGGCTGCTATTAATGAAGGGTTGGTACGACTGCATAGTCGTTTCCCTCTTAAGACAAATAGCTGCATTGTGGAGATGAAGGAAGGACGTACTGATTACCCTCTTCAATCCAAATATGCTTACTCCAGATTTACTAAGCCTACCCTTGAGGTTCAGTATCCTTATATCATGGATGGGTTCATGAAGCCTTTCCAGGATGATGTTATTAAAATCTTAAATGTATTTGATAACTTTGGGAATCGACGTAGACTGAACGACGATTCAGACCCTCGTGCTATTTTCACTCCACGGCCTGATACTATTCAGTGTATGCGACCTCGACACTTCGAGGCACTTAACGTAACGTATCAAGCTAAGCACCCAGTACTTACGGGTGATGAAGAACAGGAAGTTGATTTAGCTGATACGCTAATGACGGCACTTCATAACTGGGTTGGTTATCGTTACCACACTGGTTTGAATACTCCTGAAGCTAATGCTAAAGCAGCAGAGTATCTGCAAACGTATGAAAGCATCTGTGGTGAGGTTGTTGATTACGACCTGGCTAATGGAAGTATTTCAATTACCGAAACTAAATTTGAACAACGAGGATGGCGATGAACGCACATACCCCCTTCGATGCAAAACAGGATTGGACCAATCCTTACTGCCAGAATAGTTCCAACGACCCAATGGTAGATGCACTACTTGGCAATGCTTACCATGTGGTTCGTACTGTCTACTGTAACTTGGGTAATCTGAAACTTATCTACGACTTCCTGAACCAGTATGGAATGGTTCTTGGCGTACAGTCTGAAGCAGAACTTAAGGCTTTAACCACTAAGGCAACCTTTGCCCGTATCTATGATAAAACCCCTGCTGGTGACCGTCAGGTTACTGACTACTTGTACGTAGAGGGTGACCGTACCGGTATCATCCCTGATGATACTGCTGCAACTGGTTCATGGGTTAAGGTAGCTACTTCCGGTACTGGTGGAAGTGGAGGTGAGTCTACTAGTGACGGTGGTTACATCCCGTGGATTTATAACTCTGGTTCAGCTAATGGTGGTGAGACTACTATCCGCATTCCAGATGAAACAGCTGGTGCACCATTTATGATTGTTAATGGTAATTGGCAGACTGAGGGATATGACTTTGAGTATGACCCGGTGGCTTTTGAGGTTAGCTTTACTACTCCTCTAGAACCTGGAGACTTTGTTGTAGTAATGCGTACTGGTGTTCCTGCAACCCCAGATAATCCTAATGTTTCTGATTGGGTAACTATTAATTGGTTGTACAACCAGGGTGCTGCTGTTGGTGGGGAACAGGTAATTAATATTCCTTATACCTTCCAGTCTGTGCCTGCTGTATATAAGAATGGTTTACGATTCTACAAGGGGTTAACTAATAACTCCTATACGATTGACTCAGACAACAACCGAATCATTCTTACTGAACCCTTGGCTACAAATGACCGATTAATTGTTCAATTAGGTGGGGAAGCTAGGGTACTTGAAATAGCAGACCATACTATTCAAGAGGTGGCTCGTGCCGTTAACGTTAAAGATTCTGAAGTAATCCTCAGCACGGATACTACTCAGGTACTCAATAGTAAGAAAGTAATCTTTGATGCGGTTACTCAGCACATCTATGGATTACCTACCCTACCCACTAACGTATATATCTCTTCTGTTAGTGGCGGGCAACTAACCTATAACCCTGGTTCTGTTACAGTACCTTTAGTTGAAGTACCTAATTCGGCTACCAAGTTAAAAAGCGAACTTAATGCCAACACTGGTTCTAGCATGGTGCGTACTAGCTCAGGGATTACTGTTGAAGAATCCCTAGTTAAATTAAAGGATTCCTTCCAGTTAGTAACACCTGAGCAGTTTTATGAGCAGTTCCCTGGTGAAACTGATTGGGCAGTGATGATTAATGCTGCATACGCTTATGCTCGTAGTCATAACAAAAGCGTATTACTTGCTAATGATTATCCAATCAAAAGTACTATCGTGCATATGGATGGACTTAATGTCTTATGTACTGGACGTATTATTGCATCCCCAACAGGTACATATACTCATACCACCACATTGGGTAATGAGGAAAAAGCAGCATATGTAATCACTACCGAAAATGGCGTATTTAATAATTCCAAGTCTGTCTCTATCCAAGGTCTTCTGTTAACCCATACGGCGAATCGAGAGCCATCTGGTTATACCGATACTCACATACCGGCTAAGGGAGTAGTTGTTACAGATATAGCTAACGTTTACATGGGCAATACCCAAACATTTGGTTTTTTAGATGGAGGTATTGATGTTGGTGGTATCTCGGGTAATGGTTATGAAATTGTAATCAATAAGTGTTTGTCATGGATTTACTCATGGACTGACTCTGAAAAGCCTGGTTTCCGCTGTAATGTAACTGACTCTACATTCTATGATGTAGTGACGGTTTCCTATGGAATTGGTATTGATAATGCTAAGGGTGGGGGTAACGTATATATCAATCCACACCCATGGGGATATCCATTAACGACAGATAATAAATACCCGAACAGGCGGTGCAAGATCCACTTCCTGTTAACAGGAGGCGGTTCAACTTTCTTTAGGCCATACGCTGACACCATTACAAAATTGGATAGCAGCCAAAGCCCAAGTCGTTCCAATGGCGGCATTGGATTTTACATTAATAACTGGAGAAACAAGATTATTGCAGCAGAGGCATTGATACATAATGAGGAAATTAGTAGTGGTATGTCTTTGGTTTATATTGTCGGAGATGCATCAAGAAATGAAATTGAGTTCACAAACGTAAACAACGCATCAAAACTTATTAGCGAAAGAGTGTCTTATGACTCTGGTTACCCAACTGCTTTATTTACCAATACTGTACATGTTCCTGAGTATAATGCCGGTAGGTTAAGTAACCTAACAGGAAGTGTTGCCTTAACTGGTTCAGGTATTACCTCCACAGGAACTTATAGTTTACGTCGTGATGGTGAGTATATTGATATACTGATTACCATAAACGTATCCAAAGTATCTTCCCCCACCGGGCCAATTAGCGTCACCCTACCTCGTGGTTTGGTTTGCCGTTACGGCCCCTGTGTTGAACCTAACCAAAGTAGTTGTTTTGGTGGCATCAATGGTAGCAATATTGGTACTGTTGCTGTCCTAAATGGAAGTACTGTTAAATTCTACTACAAGTTAGCTAATGGTACGCGTACAGAAATTAATGCCCCGGGTGTTACTGTTGGTGTACTTGAATTCTTTATACGTGGAAAGATTAGTAACTAAAACATCCACCCCTCTTCGGAGGGGTTTACTAGAAAAACGAAGAGGTTTATATGAACGAAATGTTCTCACAAGGTGGTAAAGGTTCAACTGGAATCTTAACCAACAAACAAGCAGTAGCCCGTCACTTTGGGATTAAACAATCTGAGGTTGTTTACTTCTCAGTGGGTGCTCTACTTACTGGGTACAAGGCCATCTATGACAAAGTGTCACAGCGTGCTTATTCCTTACCTGCTGACATTGGTTCAGATGTGACTGCTATAAGCCTTAGCCCATCTGGTGTATTAGTTCACTCTGCTGGTAGTGTGGATTTAGGTGCACTAGCTGTTACTCGCGAAGAATTCGTAACCTTACCTGGCTCATTTGATACCGGTGTAACTGTTAATACTAAGAATGAACTGGTTGTTTTTACTGATGGTAAATACCGTTGGGATGGTGCACTACCTAAAGCTGTTCCTGCTGGATCTACTCCTGCATCAACTGGTGACGTTGGATTAGGTGCTTGGGTTAGTGTTGGTGATGCATCTTTGCGCAGTGACTTAGCAAAAACAAATGGTGCAGGATTAATCGGAGGTTTATCAAAACCGATTACGTTCTGGGGTGCTGTAGGTGATGGTGTTACAAATAACACATCAGCATTCAATTCTGCTGATGATTCACAGTTTAATGATATATACATACCTGAAGGTAACTTCAAGGTTGATAATATTACCTTTAATAAACGGTATTGGGGGCCAGGGATTGTGGTAATCGATCACAAATCTGATTTCACTGGCTCTGGTGTTAACGACATGACCGTGTCAGGAATATACAATGGACAGCAAGATCTAAATGCAATTGTAAGAATAAAAGAAGCTTCAAATCCTGATAAGCTTGAATTCAGTACAGATAATGGAGTTACATGGCATGACACGATAGACGTGTACAACCCAATCGATGACAGTGTATCTCCGCAACCAATCGTAATACTTGCAGGCGGGGTGGATTTTTTCGCAAGTGGATTGAAGATAAACTTTTCTTCAACCACTGGACATACAGTAAATGACTCATGGTCATTTTTCATTCCTTCCAATCCATCAGTAATAAACACAGGAAGTGGCAGCATCTTTAAATCAGGAAGCGTTATTTTTAATGTTAGTGGAAACAATGACACTAATACTTCCGCTGGAAAAGACTCATTAGGCGGTGGAAACGTAGGAGCTAACAATACCGCATATGGGTGGAAGAGTTTGCACTCAAACACTACAGGATACGCAAATACCGCGTCTGGGATTCAGTCTATGGAAAACAATAAGACTGGTAAAAACAATTGTGCATACGGTGCTGATTCTCTAAGAGCTAACGTATCTGGTTCTGATAACGTAGCGGTTGGGGTTTTTGCGTCAGGAGCAAACACAACCGGGTACGGTAACACTGGACTTGGTAATGATGCCAATAGGTACAATGAAACAGGATTCGGAAATACCGCAGCTGGTGTGCAGGCACTGTACCACAACAAGGCCGGTAACGAGAACACAGCTTTCGGTGAATATGCATTACGCGGTGGAAGTTCCAGTCTGCCTACGGGAACATCTGTTCAGTATTCCGTGGCTGTAGGAGCTAAAGCTGGTTTCAATGCGTTAGGTAATAACAACACTGCTATCGGATACGAGGCGCTATATGCGGCTTCAGGTGAAAATAACGTTGGCGTTGGGTTTGACGCAGGATTCAAAGTTACCAGCGGGTCTTTCAATATATTTTTAGGGGCATTGTCAGGCAACGTTACTGGGCAGGCCGAGTACGTCAATAACTGTGTTCTTCTTGGTGATAATACGAAAGCAACGGGAAGTAACGCAGTTGCTATCGGTAGCGGGGTAACCGCGGCGCAAAACACGGTCGCAATTGGCAACAGCAGTCACACAGACATTTTCCAGTACGGAAATCTAAAGCCACAATTAGATAACACCTTTAGTATAGGAAGTTCTTCTGCAAGGTACACACAAGTTTACGCGACTAACGGCACCATTAATACATCTGACGAGAGGTTAAAAACCCCAATCGATTGCGGCCTGTTAGAAGCTGAAGTACGTGCAGCCGTTGAGATAAAAAAACATATCGGTAAATTTAGGTGGTTAGCCTCTGACGATAGTAAAATACACTTTGGTGTTGGTGCTCAGACAGTGGAGCAAATACTAACTAAAAATGGACTTAACAGTAACGATTACGCTTTCCTTGTAAAAGAAAATGGTTCTTACGGTATTAACTACGGGGAGTTGGCTATGTTTATACTAAGTACAATTTAAAAAAACTAAGGCCCCAAACGGGGCCTTTTATCTACTAATCTGATATCTACAAAATGTAATATTGTCGCCAAAATAGATCGAAGGCTTGCTACCTCCCGGTGATCTTTGATGTTTTGGTTACTGCTGTTCCATATTTTAGACTTTAACCAGTCCAACTAGGTTGCAGGGGTGGGTTTTTGTTGTACCAAAAACAAGTCATTAGGTAGACTGTTTTAGTCAATTACGACTTAACTAACCTGAGAAAGTCCTTATGGGAAATGAACCAGATAACGTAACTCTAGCCAGACTCGAAGAGAGACTGAGAAACATTTTCGAAAACCAAACCCGTGAATCGAGGGAAAGGGAGAAAATGGAAGAGTCTATTAAAAAACTAAGTGAGTCAATGGGCGATCTTAGTACCCGACTTAAACGGGTAGAGGAGAGCATCACTAAGTCTGAGCCTACCATCGAAGAGTTCATCACCATTAAACATAAAGTTGCTGGTGCTGGAATTTTTGGTAAGTGGGTATGGGCTGGGGCAGGTGCAATTATTGGTGTATTGGCTGCTGCAAGACGGGAGATATTCGCATGGTTTGCAGGCTAAAAAGAAAGATAGGACTAGTACCTAACTGGAAGAAGTCCTGGAAGTGGGCATCCGTTCAGATTAGTACATTCGGATTAATTCTGTTTTCTGCTGTAGATATTATCCAACCAATGCTAACAGGACTACCTCGTCACATCCTGGAAGATATTCCCCATGGTTCCAGTATTACAATCGCACTGTTTGCCTTAAACATTGTAGGCAGACTAATACGATTCCATCCAAAGGAAGATTTTCATGAAAGCTAAACAAAAACTCGCTGCAAAAGGTGGTGCAGTGGGAGGAGTTGTCGCTGCTATTCTGGGGGCAGTGTTCTATATGGAAGGAGGGTACGTAAACAATCCTCGTGACCCAGGTGGGGAAACTAATCATGGTATTACCCAATCGGTAGCTAAGTCTCATAAAGAAGTTCTGGCTACTGAGTATGGTTGGGATGGTTCCATGAAGGGTTTATCTAAAGAGATGGCTGCTGAGATATACATTGATGACTATGTTCTTAAGCCTAACTTCGTAGCCTTCGCTGATATATCTCCTGCTGTAACACATAAACTGGTTGATGCTGGTGTTAACACTGGTGTAACCAGACCAGCTAAGTGGTTGCAGCAATCTCTTAATGAAATGTCCCGTGATGGCAAAGACTACCCTAAAATACAAGTTGATGGTAAAGTCGGTGCAAGTACTGTTAATGCATATAAAGCATTACAGAAAAAACGAGGCAAAGTTGCAGCATGTCAGGTAATGATTAAGTTACTTGATGCTAAACAACTGAACCACTACACCTCATTGAACATGCCAGACTTTACGTATGGTTGGGTAGCTAACCGAATTGGTAATGTACCACTGGAGGCATGTAATGAAGATGCTAATCTCTAAAGGTTGGCCTTATCTTCTGGTGGTGGTCCTCGGGGCCACCATTTACTTTTGGGGTAATTCCAATGGACAGTCTACTGTTCAAAAGAAGTGGGATGCCCAAAAGGTTGAAGACCTGAAGGCAACACAAAAACTACAGGATAAATACAATGCTCTCCAAAGAAACCATAGTTATGAAGTCGGGCTACTCACTTCCCGGTTGCAGACGGCTGAGAGTAATTACGCAAGCGAGCTTGCTCGCGTTAGCAGTGATTACGACAGCCGGATGCAACAGTCTGAAAGACGAGCATCGGTATATAAACGTCAAGCCGAAGCCGGAACCCCTGAGTGCAGAAGTCTTGCAAGCCATGCAGCCAGACTCGACAACAGTCTTGAAGAAGGCAGACGTTTGGTTGAAGAACTCCGGGCAACTGTTAGACTCCGTGACAACCAACTAGTTGAGTTGGGTAAACAAATTCAGGCTGACCGTAAACTTTTTGAACAGGAATAACTATGGAACACCAAGACACTTTTAAGCCTTTACCAGACCCGGCTCAATCAGAGAAGTTAACGGACTGGAAGAAGGAACCTAGTATCCAATTACTGAAAGGTGATTTGGAATCAGCTAAACCTGCTCACGATGCAATCATGGCACAGATTCGTGAGTGGAATGACTTAATGGAAGTTAAGGGTAAGGCCAAACCTCCGAAGGTAAAGGGACGTTCACAAGTCCAACCTAGACTGGTTCGCCGTCAGGCAGAATGGCGTTATGCACCATTGTCTGAACCATTCCTCTCATCTAATAAACTCTTTAAGGTAACCCCTGTTACTTTTGAAGATGAGTTAGCTGCACGACAGAATGAATTAGTTCTTAACTACCAATTCCGTACTCAGCTTAATAAAGTGAAACTGATAGACGATTACGTACACAGTGTCGTAGATGATGGTACTGGTATTGCTCGTATTGGTTGGGAACGTAAGACTGTTAAGATTAAAACAGAAACCCCAGTATTCCAGTTGTATCCAATTGAGAACCAGGAACAAGCAGATATTCTTCAGCAGGCTTTGCAGCTTCAGGCAGAGAATCCTCGTGAGTATGATGAAACAATGCCTGAAGATATTAAGGAAGCCGTTAACTACTTTAATGAAACTGGAGAGGCTACTTATGCAATCCAGACTGGTGTTACAGAGGTAGAAGTAGAAAAGGCACTTGTTAACAGACCTACTGTTGAAATGCTTAACCCTAATAACGTAGTTATTGACCCAAGCTGTAATGGTGATTTGGATAAGGCTCTGTATGCAGTTATCTCTTTTGAGACATGCAAAGCAGACCTTATGAAGAACAAGGACCGTTATCACAATTTAGATAAGATTGACTGGGAAAGTTCCAGCCCTATGACTGACCCAGACCATGAAAGTAAAACTCCTAGTGACTTCCAGTTTAAGGATGCACTTCGTAAGAAGGTTGTTGCTTACGAGTACTGGGGATTTTACGACATCAATGATGATGGTTCTCTGGAACCAATTGTTGCTACCTGGATTGGTTCTACTCTTATCCGTATGGAGAGGAATCCATTCCCTGACGGCAAGTTACCTTTAGTAGTTGTTCCTTACATGCCACGTAAACGTGAACTCTTTGGTGAAGCTGATGCTGAACTGTTAGGAGATAACCAAGCAATTCTTGGTGCAACTATGCGTGGGATGATTGACCTGTTAGGACGAAGTGCAAATGGTCAACGTGGTTATCCTAAGGGGATGCTGGATACACTGAACCGACGTCGATATGACGACGGACAAGACTATGAGTACAACCCAATGCAGGGTAATCCTAGTCAGGCCATTATGGAACATAAGTTCCCAGAGTTACCCCAGTCGGCAATAATAATGACTCAGATGCAAAACCAGGAAGCTGAATCACTAACTGGTGTTAAAGCATTCTCTGGTGGTGTAACTGGTTCAGCATACGGAGATGTGGCTGCTGGTATTCGTGGTGCACTTGATGCAGCATCCAAACGTGAGATGGCAATCCTTCGTCGATTAGCTAAGGGTATGGCAGATATTGGTACTAAGATTTGTGCAATGAATGCTGTGTTCTTATCTGAGAAAGAAGTAGTACGTATTACCAATGAACAGTATGTAGAGATTAACCGAGAAGACCTTAAAGGTAACTTCGACATTGAGGTTGATATTAACACTGCCGAAATTGATAACCAGAAATCCCAGGATTTGAGCTTCATGGTTCAAACGTTAGGTAATACAGTTGACCAGACTATTACGTTATCCCTTGTAGCTAAGATTGCAGAACTTAAACGTATGCCTGACCTGGCTCATGAATTACGTACTTGGCAACCACAACCAGATCCTATGGAAGAACAGCTTAAGCAATTGGCAATTCAGAAAGCACAGCTTGAGAATGAAGAGTTACAAAGCAAGATTGCACTTAATATGGCTAAGGCTAAAGAGGCTGCTTCTGCTGGCGACCTTAAAGACCTGGATTACCTGGAACAGGAATCTGGTACTAAACATGCCCGTGATATGGAAAAACAAAAAGCACAATCTCAAGGAAACCAGAACCTTCAGATAACTAAGGCATTGACAACACCTATTAAAGAAGGGGAAACTACCCCCAACATATCTGCAGCTGTTGGATATAATACTTTGACTGATGGGAACTCTATACCAGAACGTGATATAGCTGCTCAGCAAGATCCGGCTTATTCACTTAGTTCCCAATACTATGACCCTAGCCAAGACCCAGCATCGGCTCTTGGCATGAACCTGTAAGGCAGACCTTCACATGAGTAAAGAATCAACAATCGCTGGACTGGAACATCGACTAGAAGCTGCTAAAGGTGCAGTTGCACATGCAGAAGATGTACGTAAACTTCTGGAGAATCCACTGTTCCGTAAAGTAATCCTTCGCCAGTTCTGTACGGAAGATTGTGCACGTTACGTGCAAGAGTCTGGTGACCCATTGCTTGAACCTAATAATCGTGCAGATGCATTGAACATGGCTCAAGCTGCTGGTCATTTACGTCGTTGGCTCGACCTCGCCATTCGTATGGGTGAAAACGAAGCTGACGTTATTCTACAGGTAGAAGAAGAACTTGACGCAGTTCGTGCTGAACCTGAAGACGAATAATTAACCGGAGATATTCCCTATGACTACGGAAGCTGCAACCACAGCTTCCGACATTCTCGCAATGTCGGATGATGAGATTCTGAATATGGAAGCCCCAGCAATTATCGCTGAGGAAGACACTTCCACTCAGAACAACCCTGAAACCAACGGCGTACAGACTCCTGATGAAGAAGTTGACACCCCTGCTGTTGAAGACCTACCAACCGAAGAAACCTCCCCTGAAGCCGAACCTGATGAAGAAGATTCAGCAAATCCTTTAACTTCTGATAAAGTTGATGATAAAGTTGTTGACACAGAAGTTGATAGTAACGGCGAGCCGATTACTAAAGCTGAACCTTCTACTACTGAACCAGGCCAAGAACAGAAAGAAGAAGGCAAACAGTCTGAAGGTCTGCCTGCTGACTTCAACTATAAGGAAGGTTACGAGAAGTTGATGGCTCCTTTTAAAGCCAACGGCAAAGTGATTACTCCCCGTTCACCGGAGGAGGCCATTAGCCTAATGCAGATGGGTGCTAACTATACTCGTAAGATGCAAGAACTAAAGCCTTACCGTAAGGTAATGCTGATGTTACAGAACAACGGCTTAATGGATGAGGATAAACTTTCTTTCCTTATTGACCTGGATAAAAAGAATCCTGAAGCCATTAAGAAGTTGCTCAAAGACTCTGGTACAGATCCTCTGGACTTTAACCCAGATGAGGAAATTAACTACCAGGGTGGCAATCACCGTGTTACCGACACCGAAGCAGATTTTGCAACCGAAATTGACGACTTAAAGTCTACTCAAGAAGGACAAGCTACATTAGGTGTTATCGGCTCGACATGGGATGCTGCCAGTAAAGATGCTCTTTACCAGAATCGTGGCCTACTCCAGACTATTCACGAACAACGTGAGAATGGTATTTATGACACCATTGCAAACGAAGTGAATCGTCTTCAGATGTTAGGCCAGATTCCGGTAGGTACTCCGTTCATTCAGGCTTATAACTACGTCGGTAACCTCCTTGCACAACAAGGGGCATTTAACCGAGTAGCTAAGCCTGAACCGGTACAAGCAGTTAAACCAGTGGTTCAGCCGGTAGTGCGTGTAGCACAACCCAAGCAGACTCTGGCTAACAGTGAGCAAGCTAAAGCAGCTTCCCTTAATCGGGCTGCTACACGTAAAGCAACACCTATTGTAAACCCACTCGCTATGAGTGATGAAGATTTCGCTAAACTCCCAGTACCGGGTAGTCTTTAAACAGGAATAAGATGATATGTTAAACTATAACGCCCCAATTGACGGTCAGAAATCTAGCATTGATGGTGCTGGTTCCGACCAGATGAATACCTATTACTGGCTGAAGAAAGCTATTATTCAGTCTCGTAAAGATCAGTACTTCATGCCACTGGCTAACACCATTAATATGCCGAAGAACTACGGTAAGACTGTTAAGGTGTATGAGTACGTCCCACTGCTTGATGATAAGAACATTAACGACCAAGGTATTGATGCTAATGGTGCTACCATTGTTAATGGTAACCTGTACGGTTCTTCCAGAGACGTTGGTAACATCACCTCTAAACTGCCTCTGCTGACAGAGAACGGTGGTCGTGTTAACCGTGTAGGCTTTACTCGTCTGTCTCGTGAAGGTTCCATTCATAAGTTCGGTTTCTTCTATGAATTTACTCAAGAGTCTCTGGACTTTGATTCTGATGACCAACTGAAAGAACACCTGTCCCGTGAACTGATGAATGGTGCTGTACAGTTGACTGAAGCTGTTCTCCAGAAAGACCTGTTGGCTGCTGCTGGTACTGTACTATATGCAGGTGCTGCTACCTCCGATGCTACCATCACTGGTGAAGGTGCTACTCCGTCTGTAGTTTCTTATAAGAACCTGATGCGTCTTGACCAGATTCTTACTGAGAACCGTACTCCGACCCAGACTACTATCATCACTGGTTCTAAACTTACTGATACCAAAGTACTTGGTGGTACTCGTGTAATGTACGTTGGTTCTGAACTGGTTCCAGAACTGAAAGCTATGAAAGACCTGTTCGGTAACAAAGCATTCATCGAAGTTCAGCACTATGCTGATGCCGGTACACTGATGAATGGTGAGATTGGTTGTATCGACAAGTTCCGTATTATCCAGGTTCCAGAGATGCTGCATTGGGCAGGTGCTGGTGCTCAGGTTACTACTAACCCAGGCTATCGTTCTTCTACGGTTAGTGGTCAGGAACACTACGACGTATTCCCGATGCTGGTAGTTGGTGATGACTCCTTCTCTACCATTGGCTTCCAGACTGATGGTAAGTCTGTTAAGTTCTCCATCATGACTAAGATGCCTGGTCGAGAAACTGCTGACCGTAATGACCCGTATGGTGAGACTGGCTTCAGCTCCATCAAGTGGTACTACGGTATCCTGGTTAAACGCCCAGAACGTCTGGCTCTGATTAAGACTGTTGCTCCTCTGTAATAGTCCTAAATAAAACAAGGGGGACTTATGTCCCCCTCTTAATAAAACTAGTTGAACCACAGGAAATATGAACATGAGCATTAACGATAAACCGACCACTGACGTAGAACTGGGCGTACAGGGCAACGAAGATACCGTTAACGATATTGCAATGCCTAGCGAGCTTGAAGTTCTTAAGCAACGTGCAACGTTGATGAATATTAAGTTCTCTAACAACATCTCCGTTGAGAAACTCCGTGAGAAGATTGAAGCTGCACAAGCAAAAGATGAACCAGAAGTAAAAGAATCTGCTGTTAATCCTTTGGGTGAGAAACAAGAAGCAGGTGTTAAGAAAATGACTCTGGGTCAGAAGATTCGTGCAGAACAGACTCGACTGATTCGTGTACGTATCCAGAACCTCGACCCTAAGAAGAAAGACCTGCCGGGTGAGATTATCACCGTAGCTAACGAATATATGGGTACTGTACGTAAGTTTGTTCCATTCGGTGAAGTAACCGACAATGGTTATCATATTCCGTACTGTATCTATGAGTTCCTTAAAGAACGTAAGTTCATCAACATTACGACCCGTAAAGGTAAGAATGGCTTACCAGATATCCGTGCAACAGAGGCACGTGAGTTCTCCATTGAAGTATTGCCTCCACTGACTGAAGCAGAATTGGCTCAACTGGCTCAAGCACAGATTGCTGCTGGTAGCCTGAACGATTAACGTATAAGCTACAGTTCAACACGGCTCACTGGGGTAACTCCGTGGGCCGTTTCTTTTTGAACCAAGAGGAATGATTATGTCTTGTTCTGCTGAGGTAGAAGCTAACCGACTCCTAGAAGAGTTAACTAAGGGTGATGACTTTACCCTTCCTGATATTGATATGTCTGGTCCTGAATGGGATATCCCTGGTGGGGATAATTCTCCAATCTTTGATTCTATTACCAAAGTAACCAATGAGTCACTTACTACCCGTGAAGTAGGTGGTAGTGGTACGTTTGATGCATTAATGGAATCTGCACACAACCATCTTAAAGCTGAGTTTAAAGCTAACCGTATTACCGGTGGTGAATACACCAAAGCATATATTGCTATGATGGAATCATGCATGAGTAATGCTGTTCAGTTCTTACTTGGTCGTGACCAAGCATACTGGGCTGCTGCTATGGCACAGATTCAGGCAGTTACTGCACGAGTACAACTGGCAACTTCTAAAGCACAGTTTGTACTGGCTAAGATTCAGGCATTGTCTGCTAAGAGTGAATATGCTCTCACTAAGATGAAGATTGCTACTGAGTCTGAAACATACTGTGCTGCATTGTTTAATGCTGACCAGATGTTACCTCAACAGCTTAAACTGATTACCGAGCAGACCGAAGCACAACGAGCACAGACACTGGATACTCGAAGTGATGGAGCTACTGTTACTGGTTCCGTGGGCAAACAGAAAGAGTTGTATTCCCAACAGATTACTTCTTACCAACGTGATGCAGAAGTTAAAGCATCTAAGCTGTTTACTGATGCATGGATTACTCAGAAGACTATTGATGAAGGCTTGAATCCACCTAATGGTTTCACTAACGCAAGTATTGATACCATTCTGACCAAGCTGAAGTCTAACAACGGGCTGAACTAATATGGGCTTATTCAGTGGGAAGACCAAAGTATACGTAGCATCCTCTGTCTATAATATGGCAGGGGATATACATAAACGTCCAAACTATATGAAGACTGTAGTCATCGGTAAGATTGTTGCTGATACAGGCTTCACTATGGCAGATACCATCTCTGATAGTTATTTGAATGGACCGGGTATTCGTATGCGATTGTTCTCCAGCTGGAGTAAGAACCACTATGACTCAGAAGTTGGCATGGCAGGGTCTTCATTAGGTGTACTTGCTAAGATTGACCCTACTGTAATAGAGGGTCAAATTACCCCACCTTCTGGAGAATCTGTCTATGTTCAGGCAGCAGAGATTGGCTTTGCTGACTTTGAACAATGGTGTGACCAGTATCTTTATGAGAATGCCCCAAGTCGAATCATGGAACGATTCGACGTAGATATTGATGAAGATACCAATGAAATTACCATGACCTCCCTTGATGGGGGTTCTACCATTACGTTCACACCTACCAACTTTGAACCAGGTGCTTTGTATCTCTATGCTGATTACTCATTCTATAAGTCTCCATCTACCAATCCACCGGTAGTAGGACCGACTACTGTCTATGATGACGAAGATGACTTACCATCTACTTTGTTGTGGACTACCATCTCAAGTGATACGACAGCTAACACAACCAATCTTACTAAGACTATACAGACTCATTCTGTTTACTCTGATGGTAGGCCGGATGAAGACAGTACTGTTACAGAACCAAGTGTGGATAACTGGAACTCTTACGTTAAAGTTTATCGTAGAGGATTTACTGAGAAACCCGATGATGTAACTGTAGTTGTATCTGACAGGGTAATGACTCATACAAAGTTTGGCGAGATTCAATCCAGTACTACTGTAACTACCAATGTTGTTGATTTAGGTGGTGGTGTTACTCGCACCGATACAATCACTACAACCACAGAGACACTGGTTCGTAAGTATTCATCCCAGACTACTCGTACAGATACTGAGATGGCTGCTGTTGGCACACCTAAGATGCTTATCTATAAGCAGAACTCTGGTAACGTTGCACTCGATTCACTGTTTGAGACTGAAGCTACTGATAACCGATTCTATCCATTCATTCCAATCAGGAATGATAAACAATGGGTAGAGAATGACCCAATCTACCCACATTGTAAGAAAGCCCTTTATAAAGCTACTGGTGGTAAGCTCAATAATGTAATGACGGAGCTTAAGAAGAATAAGGATATAGGAGACATTCAGTACATTTATGGCACATTCGGTGTATCTCTTAACTCTCCAGAGGATACTGCTAAGGAATACATCTACCGTTTCTTTCAGATGGCTACTGAAGCATTCCCACCTGACCCAACCCACCCTACACTGGAAGCAGTGATTGCAGGTTATCAGGCAGCTAATGATGCAGTTGATGCATACGTAAAATGGTGGAACGAGGGGGTAAATCAGATAGTTGGAACACCCCCACCTCTTCCAGAATACCCTGTTATACCTAAGAGAGAGTTTAGGGTACATAGTAATAAGCAGTATAAGTACGACATGACCATTGGTTGGAACTATGTGTCTGAAACTACCCATTCCGGAGAAGCATGGTCTGGTGCTAAGCAAGGACAGCTTCGTGCCAGATATGCAGGAGATATAACTCTCACCCGTAAGAACATACGTACTGCCAGTAACTCTGGTTCGACTAAGAAACTGGAAGTTACTCCTACGTTTTACTCTATGCAGGAATATGAGTTGCTTTGGCAAGATGGTAATAACACCTATCGTAAACTTAGGGTACTTGGTCTACACCACAGCAACAGGGTATATAAAAATAAGTCAGTAAACATTGATGTTGCCGAAGCAATGGGTGATGCAGAAGAGAGTGGATTCATTATTCCACTACACACTAACATCTACCGTTCAATGTCACTGACTCGTAGTACTCAACTGTCTACTGCTTGTTCCTACTTAGTTATGAACTCATATAAGAAGGTTAAACAGAAGTGGTATCAAACCTCTGCCTTTAAGATTGTGGTTGTTGTAGTTGCTGTCGTTGTATCTGTGTTCACTATGGGTACAGGTGGTGCAGGTATACTTGGGGCATACGGTGCAGTTGGTGCATCGCTAGGTTTTGTTGGATTAGCTGCTGTAATAGTTGGTGCTGTAGCAAATGCCATTGCTGGAATGATACTGGTATCCATTATCACTAAAGTATCCGCTTCACTGTTTGGTGATAAGCTAGGCTTTATCATTGCTGCTATTGCTTCAATGGTAGCAATGAATGTTGGTACTGCTATGTCTACTGGTACATCTCTGTCTACTTTAGCCAGTGAAATGATGAATGCCCAAAACATCATGCAGCTCACCAGTTCAGTGGGTAATGGCATTAGTCAGTATATTAATGCATCCACGGCTGCTACTATTCAGAAAGCAGAGAGTGTAATGCAGCAGTACAATACAGATATGATGGCAATCAATAAGCAGTATGAAGAAATGTTTGGTACTGCTGGGCAGGGTGTAATTGACCCTATGCAATTCGTGTCAATGGAGTCGATGGATTCTTTCCTCTCACGTACTCTTATGACTGGTTCGGATATAGCTGACATGTCTTTAAACATGGTTGGCAGCTACTCTGATATGACTCTTAATACTGACCTTGTTTAACAGGAGAATCCCCATGGATTTGTCATTCTTAACAGGCAACCAAACCCCACAGCCAGCTGCTATGTCTTGGATGTCTAATAACAATCAGAACTTTAATACCCCAGCTATGAACTACAATCCGGGTGCAGCTATTGGTATGAATGCAGGTACAGGATTAACTACTCCTACCTCTTTCTTATCTGGTTCGGCTAATCAGTTGGGCATGAACGTACCTACCTTCCAACTAGGACTCGGTGCATTGGGTTCCTTAGCCGGTATTTATAGTGGTTTCCAGGCCAACAAGTTAGCCAAAGACCAGTTGAACTTCACTAAGAGTGTTACTAACACTAACCTGAATAACCAGATTAAGTCTTATAACACTGCACTGGAAGATCGTGCTCGTAGCCGTGCTACAGCAGAGAACCGTGACCAGTCTTCGGCTGATGCTTATATTGCAGCTAATAAACTAACTCGTTAATAGGAAACCATCATGGCTCAAATTACATGGCGTAATGTTGATGCACCTAACTTCTCTGGAGTTGGTGACAGCATTCGCACATTTGGCAGCATGATTGGTAACGCTACCTCCGGCTTGAGTGATGCACTGGGTAATTTCCAGAACGCTGCCAAGCAGGAGGCTGGCAATACCGTCATGATGAATGCTATGCAGTACCAAGACCCTAATGAGTACCGTAATGCTTTAGCATCTGGTGCACTGTTTCAGGGGGTTGACCCTTCACTGGTAAACCAGCGTACTCTCCAGAATCTGGATGAGCGAGCAAGTACCTTACTGACTCAACAAGGACAGCAGGGAACCAATGACTACATTGCATATCGCTTTGGTCGTTTACAGGATACTAACTCTGCATTAGATAATGCTTCCCCCGCTATTCGTTTGCTGTCTGAGGCTTATCAGTCTGGTGACCAGAACCGTATTAATGCTGCATTAAGTCAGACCCGTGATGCACTGTCTGCACTCCCTGCTGACAAACAATTGGACATGCTTGGTAGTCTACAAGGTCAGGGCGGTCAGGCTATTAATCAGGCACAGAACCGTTTTGATTTGGGTGTTGCTCAACGTAATGATGCTGATAGTCAGGCTGCTATGGGTGTAATGTCACAGATTACCCGTGGTGCTGAGAACCCTAATGATGCCCGTCTGTTGGCAGAAGCATATAGCAAGAACCTGTCCCCTGTTGCACAAGCACGTTTGCAGGAAATGCTTGCACGAACATATCCGGGTGTTTACGGTAACAATGTTGATGCTACGTCTGCTCCAGGTACTGCTGGTACTCGTCAGGGTTCACCTTATGATGTTACTTACCAGTTTGCTGGTACATCTACTCCTATTACTCAAATGAGTATTGGTGATGTAATTAAACACCAGGATGGTATGAAGACGAACCAGGGTGCTTCACCTGTTGGTGCATTCCAGATTAATCAGGCTACCCTGAAAGACTTCGCTCCCAAAGTTCTTGGTTCAGATTGGCAAAGTCAGCCTCTTTCCCCAGAGAACCAGGATAAGATTGGTAAGGCTATCTTCGAGGCCCGTAAGAATGGCAACCTTAAAGATACCTGGGCTGCACTGCCTAACTCTACTCCTGGTGCTTATAAGGATATGACTTGGGAACAGATTAAACCTGTTATTGCCCAAGCTGAGGTAGGGGCTGATCCACTCGCTATGGTGCAAAATAACCAAGGCAATCAGGCAGTATCTACTCTGGCTCAGGGCATGATTGGTACTCGTTCTATGCAGGATAACACCGGTAGTCTTAACACAGACTTCCTCGGTACTGTCACTGATAATACCCCAGTAGGTGAGATTGCTAACCGTCTGTTGGAGGGTGATTTTAAAGGTGCTGACCGTAACTGGGTACTGAACCGACTAAACGATATTTCCCAACGTGGGAATATGTCACCAGCTATGGCTGCTGCTGTTATGCAACGTGCACAGACTGGTGTACCGGAAGGTTATATTAGTCGTGCTATTGATGCAGTTAACCCATTCATTACCAATGAAGCCGGTAATGGTATGCGTCTTAATGACCGTCAGGTAGAACAGTTAATTGAGGGTGTGAAACGAGGGGAGCCACTGGAAGGTGGTGTTCGTAACCTAGGTCGTGCTCAGGCCATGCAGAACATTCAGGCAGCACAGACTGCATATGATGCTGCTGTAGCTGCACTGGCAAATACCCAGAATAAGATTAACACCGGACAGAGTGGTCTTACTGCACTGTTACCTGCACGACAGGAGGCTGTTACTAAAGCTGCTGCAATGCTACAAGCTGCACAGGCACAAGTTCAAGCTGACCCAGCTAACCTGGCTCCAAGAGGTTTTCAGTCACAGGCTAGTGTGGACAGGGCACGAGCTAAGGAAGATGAAGAGCGTGCTGCACGATACTTACGTCAGGCACAAGGACTGCCTGAGTATATGCAACCAAAACAAAATCGGTAATACTAATAAAAGCCCTACGGGGCTTTTTTCTTTAACTGGCTTACTGTAGAGTAAGTTACCTATATACGATATAAGTTTGAACAGGAAACATGCTATGTCAACATTTGACCGTCTGGCAGGTTTCGCAGACAGCATCACTAATGCTAAGCAAGTCGATGTCTCTACTGCAACCTCTCAGAAGCAAGCTGCACAAGGGCAAAGCCCTTTCCAATTAACCCCAGAGAATGCTTACAATCTCCAGACTGGACGAGTAGGTAATCTTGGAATCGGTGCATTCGAACCAGGTTCACTTCAGGCAGATTTCACTCAAGCCTCCCCATTAGAAATCATTAATAAATACGGTAATGAGCAAGGTCTACAGATTATTAATAGTCGAGCTAATGCTGCGGATGTTGTACGTCAGGACTTATCTAAACAACGTACTAACGCAGAAGCATTTGGCGATACTCTTTCTGGTGTTGGTCTTGGTGTTGCTAATACCCTTGGGGGCATTGCTGCTCTTGGCACAGGTCTGGTCAATGATAATGCCGGGGCATCCATTGCTTCCGGAATGGATTGGTTGAACGAAGGTGTACACAATCTCCAGTCTGATGCACTGAATGCTACCCGTAAAGTTGTTCAGAATCAGAACCAGATTTCTGCTCAAAAGAACCAGAAACTCTATGAACAAGATGTCAAAAACGGGGAGAGCGATTTGGTTGCCTCCCTGTCTCGTATTGGTCGTGATGCTTTCGATTCTGTTGCTAATACACTTGATAATGGTATGGCTGCCTCTGACGGACTGAGTGAAGGTGTTGGTTCCCTCTTTACTGGTGGTCCACTTATCCGTGGTGTATCTGCACTCGGTAAAGTAATGGTTGGTGGTGATAAAGCTGTTAAGGGTATTACCTTAGCTGCTGGGTTAGGTTCACGTCCTGCACAGGTTGCTTTGTCTGCTGGTCGTGTTGCTGCACCTGCTATCGCAATCGGTGGCATGGAAGCTGGTGGTGCATACCAACAGACTGCTTCTGAAATCATGAAGATGTCTCATCAAGAACTGGCAAGTAAGTCTCCTGTTTATCAACAACATATTGCTGATGGATTATCCCCTGATGAAGCACGTCGTCAGACTGCATCTGAAACAGGTATCATTGCTGCTGGCTTAACTGCCCCAGTTGCTGCTGCTACTGGCCCACTGGTATCTCGCTTTGAACTTAATCCACTTAAGGTAGGTTCACTGGCTGGTGCTGGTTCTAATATGCTTCGTGAAACTGTAGAGGAAGGTATTCAGTCAGGCTTTGGTCAGTTCGCACAGAACACTGCAATCAAAGAGAATGTTGATGCATCCCGTGACACCCTCAAAGGGGTTGGTGAGCAAGCAGGTCTTGGTGCACTTTATGGATTCGGTAGTGCTGGGGTTGCTCAAGCTCCTGGTGCAACTGTTAAAGCTGCCGGTGCTGCTGCTGGTCCTGCTCTTCGTACTACCCTAGCTGGTGCTTCTCTGGTTGGCAAAACATTAGCAAAAGCTGCATCTCCTCTTACTAACATCCTGGTTCAACGTGGTGAAGAAGTTGCTAAGCGTAATGAACAAGCATCCCCTATAGCTGATGCTACGGTTAACGCTGCTGCACAGGAAGCTGCTGCTCAGGCAGAACAAGCACAAGCAACTGTACAAGAAGCAGTAGATGCAATGGATATCTCTCCAGAAGAGAAAGCTGCTGCTACCCAGTATGCTACTGATTTAACTCAGGCAATGAAGTTTGATCCAGTAGAATTGGAACAAGCTAATCCAGCAATCCGTGAAGCTGTTTCTGGCTCCACTAACCGTGTAGAAGCTATTCAGAAGATGGCTGACCTGGTTAATACTGCTGAAGACCCTAACGTTCAAATGGAAGCTGCAATCCAGATGTATGACAACATCATGTCTATGGATAGCTTTATTAACCGTGACCCAGGTGCTCTGGCTAATCTGGAACAGGGTTCCCCTGCTGCTGCGATTGTTGACCAGTTCTCTGGCCTGATGGCTAACGTACAGAATACCCCTAAAGTACTCCGTGCATTCCGTGCTATCCATTCTATGATTCAGGAACAGGCTGAAGCAGGTAAACTGAAAGCTACTGAAGAAGCTAACCAAGCCCAAGCAAACAACATTGCTATGGCTGCTGATGTGTCTCCAGAAGTACTGGATGCAGATTCAGTGAACATGGTTCTGAAACACGCAAGTGAAGGTAAGATTACACTGGGGAATCGTCAACGTGCTGCCCTGCAATCTGCTGCTGCCTTGTTACAGGGTGCACGTGAGTTCGACGCTAAAGCAGAAGAACTGGGCTTACGTCCTCAAGACATTGTTAGTAAACAAATTAAAACCGACGAGTCTCGTTCTAATGAAGGACAGTACTCTGCGTTGCAACATGCGAAACGCATTCGTTCTGCGTATAACTCTGGTAACTTCGATTTGGCCTCCGCTTATCTGAGCGACTTTATGAAGTTCGCCCAGCACATGCAGAATAAGGTCGGAGCGTTGAATGAGCATCTGATTTCGGGGAATGCGGATAAGAATAAGTCTGTTCATTATCAGGCTCTCTCGCCTTCCCGTGAATGGGTGCGTAGTCGTACTGGCCTCGGTGTCAATCCTTACGATACCAAGTCTGTTAAGTTTGCCCAGCAAGTAGCACTGGAGGCCAAAACCGTAGCTGATATTGCTAACGCACTTGCTACGGCTTACCCGGAGCTTAATGTTTCTCATGTGAAAGTTACCTCGTTGGATTCACGTCTGAACAAGCCAGCTGCTCAGGTAGTTAAAGAGTTCCGTCAAGGTGGTCTTGCTGCCACTCAGTCTCAACAGACTAATGAACCAGTGAATCAGGTTGATGAAACTCCTGCACCAGTGCAAGAGGACACTCCTACTGTACAGCCTAAAGCTAAACCTGTGGTAGAAAATAAGACTGCTCCTACTAAGGAGACTAGTCCAAAAGCAGAAGAAGTCTCTACTACTGAATCTGAAAGAGATGCGTATGTGAAAGAAAATACTATTTCACAGGAAACTCTTAATAAGAATGGTGATCGTAGGGAGAGTCCATGGCTGTTTGCTGATGGTACTGTGGTTGGTTCTAATGGCGACCACATAAGTCTGTCTGATGTATTTGGTTATGATGGCTATCGTGATATGTCTCTGGATACAGGTACTATTCGCTCTACCTTCTACAAAGGCAGTGAACAACCGTTTGTATCCTTACAGCTGTTCGATAATCAGAAACTGACTGCTGAACAATTCAATACTGTTCAATCTTTCGTTGAAGCCAATAATGCACAGATTCTGGTTGGTGTAGATACCTCTGGTCGTAACACTAACAACGTGGAGAAAGATGAAGTATCGCTGGCTCAGCTGAAAGCAGATTATACAGTAGGAGGCAAACCCCTTTCTGAAATGGAAACAGTGTTCCCTGTCTATAACAACGAAAAGACACCGAACCAGTTCCTGGAAGCATTCTCTCTGCCGGAAGAACCTAAGTCTCGTACCATTGGTTCTGAATCCCCTTTGACTGATGTTAAGAAAGCACTGTCTTCTGCTGCTCGCTTTGAAGCATTCACTCAAAAAGAAAATAACGCTCTCACGAGTGATGTGATTAAGCGTTACCAGGACTTGTTTGATTTTGGTGAAACTCTGAAGACTACCTTGTCTGACCGTCTTGCTAAGTTCCTTGCTAATAAGAATGTTGGTAAACGCTTTGCAGAAGGTACGGAAGCTAACCGTTGGGTGGGTGGCAAACTGCTTAATATCGTTGAGAAGGATGGTGACACCTTTAAGTTCAACGACCAGTTGTTAGAAACTGCTGTACTTGCTGGTCTGCAATGGCGACTGACTGCTACACAGAATGCTGCCATTAAAGACATGAAGGATGTGGCTGCAATTACTGGCGTAGAAGCATCTCTGTTACCTGAAGGTATTCTGGCTGACTTCGAGAATGCTCAGACCCTGGTTGAAGCTACTAACTCGTTGGCTCAAAAGATTGAATCTTATTGGGGTTTGAATCGTAATCCTAATGCACCATTGGGTTATACCAAAGGTATCCCAATGGCAATGGCTACGGAGATTCTGTCTTCTCTCATTGAGATGGGTGAAGTTAAAGAGTCTATGCTGGATGTGTCTGAAATTGACCCGGATTCTAATAAGACTGTTGGTCTGTATACCATTGAGAAGCTGGATGATAACGATGCCATTAACAAGTTCCCTACTGCTATTGAGGAAGCTGTCCTCGTAGAACCAGAAGAGAAAATGTACTTTGGTGATGATATTCCTTCCGTGGCTCAAACTCAGTTACGTAACCCGGCTGTTAAGAATACTCCAGAACAGAAAGCTGCACTGAAAGCCGAACAGGCTACCGAGTTCCGTGTACACATGCCGATGGTTAACTTCTATGAAGCATTGGGCCGTGACAATATTCTGGAACTGATGGGTGCTGGTACTCTTAATCCAGAACTACTGAATGTGAATACTGCTAAGTCACTGGAGGGTAAAAACCTGTCTGTGTCTATGGCATACGATTCTTTGTTTGGTGTAATCAGCCAGATACGAGAACAAGAGAATGGACTGGATACACCTATCCACTATGCTTACAACATGACCCGTGTAGGTCGTATGCAGATGCTTGGTAAGAACAACCCACAATCCAGTAAGCTGGTTCGTGAAGCAATTCTTCCAACCTTCTCTACTATTGACTTAAGTAATGAAAACAGCCAAGCGTTCTCTGACTTCCAGTTAGGACTGGCTCAGGCATTGGGCATCAAAGTACATAACATGTCCCGTGAAGCTATGTCTGAAAAGTTGACCAAGGCTCTGGAAGGTAATCTGAAACCTGCTGTTGATATGATGGTTGAGTTTGATAAGTCTGGTCACTTACCTGCTGATGCAGTAGATATTCTGAAGACCTCTCTGGGTGGGGATAAATCCTTCGTAGCTCTTATGGCTCTGATGGAATATGCCCGTTACCTGAACAGTGATGATCGTGCCAACTTTACTACCCCACTGTACGTTGAAGCTGATGGTGTAACCAACGGCCCGATTAACGCAATGGTATTAATGACTGGTGGTAAGTTCACTCCAGATTGGATTAAGAATACTGCCAAAGGTGGTCTGTTCTTCGGCAAAGCCGGTAAGACTATGAACGAGCATCGTTCACAGGATGACAGTGTTGACCTGTATGAAGCATCTACCAATGGTCTACAACAAGCACTGAATGAGTTACGTACTACTTACCGTAACAACGTTCCAGTTATGAGCCAGATGAATCATCTCCAGAAGTTAATGAACTTGTTCATTAAAGACTTCAACCTGAATGAAGACGGTACTCTGGACCTGAAACGTGGTATCGCTAAAAACCCACTTACCATTACCATCTATGGTTCTGGTGCTCGTGGTATTGCTGGAAAGATGGTTAGTGCAATTACTGACTCCATCTATGAACGCTTCAGTGACGTTCTGCAAGCACGGGCTGTTGATCCTAGCATTTCCCCAGCTATGGCAATGTTCGGTAAGGAGGCTGCGTCTGAGGCTGATGCTCAGGCTATGCTGGATACTTTCCTTACTTCTATGGAAGCACTGACAGGCAATGTTCCAGTTATGCGTAAAGGTGAATTGTCTATTCAGCAGGTAGATGGTGCTCTGACTGGTAAGTTAGACCCTCAGAAATTTACCGTATCCGGTAATGCTCTTAAGAACTTACAGGAGAACATGCTCCACCTGTTCGTTGAACCAATGCGAACTGGTATCCGTAATACTGTTGGTGAAGGTCTGATGCATTCTACTGAGAACTTGCAGAAGGCTACTCAGATTCAGTCTCTGGTATTGCAGGATATGTTCCAGCAAGCAGTACAGGCTAAGCTGGCAGAAAAAGAAAAAGACCCAACCTGGAAGAAGGGTGATTTCTTAACACAGAAAGAACTGAATGAAATCCAGGAATCATTATCTCCACTGGCTCCAATGATTGAGACTGGTTCCCAGACTTTCTACATTGCTGGTAGTGAGAATACTGATGTTGCTAACCAGGTATTGGCTACTAACTTAGATGACCATATGCGTGTGCCAATGAGCATCTATGCTCCTTCACAGGCAGGTGTTGCAGGTATTCCATTTATGACCATCGGTACTGGTGATGGCATGATGATGCAGACCCTTTCTACTATGAAAGGTGCTCCGAAGAATACCCTGAAAATCTTTGATGGTATGAACATTGGTATCAACAACATCACTGATGCAAGTCGTAAAGCTAATGAGGCTGTATACACTTCCTGGCAGGGTAACCCTATCAAGAATGTTTATGAGTCTTTTGCTAAGTTCATGAAGAACGTAGACTTCAGCAAACTGTCTGATGAAACCAAACAGGCTATCGCTAAATCTGCTCTGGAATACGACCAACGTGAAGGTGCTACTGATGACTTGTTACGTGTTGGTGCTGAACAGATTGAACGTAATCTGCGTAACATTGCTCTGGGTGTAGATATTCGCCACAAAGTAATGAACCAGGTACAGATCACTGTTGACCAGATGGCTGCTGTAGGTGCTCCATATGTGAACAACGGTAAAATCTCTCTGGAAGGTCTGACTGTAGACCAGCAAGTAGCTAAGCTGAATGAACTGTTCGATGCTGAATTAAATAAACGTCGAGAAGCAGTGCGTGCTTCTAAAGCAGAGCCAGTGAAAGAAGTGCCAGCAATGGAACAGGTTGGTCGTGTACTGAAGTCTGGTGTGCGTCTGTTGTCTAATACTGCTATCACTAAGCTGGCTAAAGAGATGTCTCCTGAACAGCAAGCAGTATTAAAAGAAGTACAGAAATCCCTTGCTGCCAAAGACTACAAGGTTGTTTACGGTACTCCTGCTCAACTGGATGCTTACGCTGTTGAGAAGAACATTACTCGCCCAGCACCAGAAGATATTGAAGCTGCCGAAGCTGGTAATGCTTACGGCTGGACTAACTTTGATGATAAAACCATCTACTTAGTTACCCCTTCCTTAGAGACTCTGGTTCATGAATTAGTACACGCATCTACTTTTGAATCTGTACTGGCTCACTATGAGGGTACTCCTAATGAAGCAGTTCAGAATATTGAAGACCTGATGAACCAGTTCCGTACTCTGGATGTTAAGGATGAAACCCCGGCAGTACGTGAAGCATATGCTGATGCACTCAATACCATTAATGGTCATTTGTCTAACGGCTTCATTGAACCTGCAATGGCTAAAGCTGCTGCACTTAACGAGTACATGGCATGGGGTTTAACCAACCGTGAACTAATTAACAAGCAGAAGAAAACCACTGCATTGAAAACTATGGTTCAGGCTGTATATGAAGCAATCAAACGTCTGGTATTCGGGCGTAAGAAAGCTCCGGCTAATGCAGATGATATGTTCTCAGGCTTACTGTTTAACTCTGCTGTAGTTATGCGTGGGCAAGCTCCTACTGCTGCTGTAGCCAAGGATACTACCTTGTTCCATAGCAAAGCCTATGGTGACAATACGCGTCTGGAAGAGTTAGGTAAAACCTTTGATAAACTGATTACTGACTACATTGGTTCAGAACCAGTACAGCAAGTAATTCGTAAAGGTAAGTTTTCTGATGCAGTAGTGAATGCAACTAAAGTAACCCGTGATGTTCAGGCTCATGGCTTCACTATGAATATGCAGGAACAGCGTCTATTCACTAACATCGTTGCTGCTTTGGCTACTGAAGCTGCCATTAACCCAGCTGCCTTGGCTCGTGCACAGGAATACTACACACATGTTACTAAGAACCTGACTGTTGAAGCATTTATGGCTGACCCGGATAGTACTAACCCTGCTGACCGTTACTATGCACAGCAGAAGTTCGATACCATCATGGGTGCTAACAACATTGAGTTTGATGCACAGGGTCGTTCTTCATTACTGCCTACCTTTGTTGGTCTGGCAATGGTAAGTGAAGAAGTACGTAATGTACTCGCTAACATTCCTGTTATGAAAGCAGATAAGAAATCTGGTAATACCATTGATGCAATGCTGACTAACATCGGTACTGCTGCAATGTCCAGCCTGAATGCTCGTGTAGCAGGTGATACTAAAGCTACCAACGTGCAGGAAGGTATGGATGCATTGGCTCAGACAATCATGCAGACTAGCCTCAATGCACAGTCATTCTATGATTCCGTTGCTACTCCTAGTGGTAATGCTATTGACCGTGCTAACCAGTATCTGGTGGATTCTATTGATGCACTGTCTACTCGTGCTTTAGAAAGTGCCCGTGAGGTTGCAGCTAATACTAAGAACCCATTGGTTAAAGGTGCTGCTCATGCTGCACAACTGGTAGCTGCCATTGCTACAGAGAAGAATGGTGCAATCGTAGCTGAAGGTGTTATGGCTGCAATGAACCAGGGTAAGGTATGGCAACCCTTCCATGACTTGGTTAATGACTTAACCGGTCGTACTAAGAGCAATGCTTCTGTATACGATTTGATTAAAGCAGTCCGTGCACAGGTACAGGCAGACCGTCAGCAATTCCGTGAACACCTGCCTACCACTATCGCATCTAAGTTCAGCCGTAAGCTAACTAATGATGAGTGGAAAGCAATGCACACTGGTATGGGTAAAACTGATTTGGCTGTTCTGCGTGATACTATGTCTTTGGCTGAAATCCGTGACCTGCTGTCTGACCAGAAGATTGTTGACCGTGAGGTTAATAAACTGGAAGCAGATTTGCAGAAACAAGCTGGTCGTAACTGGCCTCTTATTAATCGTAAATCTAAGCAACTGGCTCAGTACATGATTAATGGTACGGTCGGTAATAACCTGCTGCGTAATGCTACTGCAATCTCCCGTATGCTGGGTGAACGTAAGGCTGCTAGCTCTACAGTAGATGTAGCTCAACTGGATAAACTGATTACCCTGTATGCACTGGAAGCAATGAACAGGGTTGACCGTGAGTTGTTATCTTCACTGGCTCAATCAGAAGCAGATGGAATGGACTTTGCTACTTCTTATCTGGTTGGGCAGCGTAAAGATGAAATGGCTAAAGCCAAATCTGATATGCGTGCAACCCTGAACCAGTACAAAGGGCATATCCCCAGCGAGACTAAACAAGGTGTTAATCTGATTGTTGCTGAAGATAGCCAGTTTGCTGATTTGATTGAGAAGTCTTATGTACGTCTGGGTACCTATCAGGGTAGCTCTGCTAACCGTGGTCCGGCACGTAGCTACTACTTCGCACCGGTACAGGCACAGGCTCCTTTCTCACAGGGTATCCTACAGAACGTTCGTAATACTGCTGGTGGTGTAGACCTCGGCACAGGCTTTACGATGGGTTCGATGGTAGCTGGTCGTATCACTGACAAGCCTTCTGTGGACCGTATCACTAAAGCACTGGCTCGTGGTGAACGAGGTAATGAACCACTGCTGCCTGTATATGACGATAAAGGCAATGTAGTTGCCTATGAGCAATCCATTGACCCTAACATGCTGAAGCATATTGAAGGTGAGAACCACCTTGCACGTGCAATCGGTGTATGGCGTGGTCGCCAGGTGGAAGAAGCTAAGGCTCAGCGTTTCAACGATATGCTTATTGAGAACCTGCATAGCATGTACGAGAACGACCTTAAGATGTCTGCCTCTAATAAGTCCCAGTACGTTAACCTTTTTGGTTCTAAACTTGACCCAGTAACTGCTGATGCTCTTAAGCTGATGAACAGTGAAACACGTCAGAAAGCAGAAAGTCTGTTTGGTGAAGGTGAACTGTGGGTACGTCGTGACATGCTGAATGATGCACTGGGTTATCGTGCAGCTTCTGTAGGTGATGCCTGGTCTGGTAATTCTCGTTGGTCACCAGAAACATTGGATACCTTCAAGAAAGCTATGCTGGGTGTATTTGGCAACCGTGCTTATAAGTACACAATGGGTGGTGAGAACCTGGTTCAGAACTTAGTTAAAGAAGCCAAGACTCTGATTGTAGTTAAGTCAGTAGTTGTTCCTGCTGTTAACTTCTTAGCTAACCTTTACCAGATGGTTGCTCGTGGCGTACCGGTTAAGAACATTGCTAAGAGCATTCCACAGAAAACTGCTGAGATTAACCAGTATCTGAAATCTCGTTTACGTCAGGTAGATGCAGAAGCAGAATTACGTGCAGCTACTAACCCGAACCAGATTCGTAAACTTAAGGCTGAGATTCAGTCCATCACGGATAGTCATAAGCGTTTAAGTATTTGGCCTCTGTTAGAAGCTGGTGAGTTCTCTTCAATTGCAGATGCTGGTATCGGTCGTGATGATATTCTGATTACCGAAGGTAAACTTCACGAATACATGGATAAGCTGGCTGATAAGTTACCTAAGTCTGTACGTACTGCTGGTCGTTATGCACTTATCACTAAGGATACTGCTTTGTTCCAGGGTATCCAGAAGACGGTTGAGTACTCTGACTTTATTGCTAAAGCAATCATCTATGATGAACTGACTCAGCGTAAAGGTAAGACTCGTGAAGAAGCACTGGGACGTGTGACGGAAGAGTTTATTAACTATGACCGTCTGCCTGGTCGTTTCCGTGGGTATATGGAAAGCGTTGGTCTGATGTGGTTCTACAACTTTAAGATTCGTTCTGCAAAAGTTGCAGTATCTATGATTCGTAATAACCCAGTCCATGCTGCTATGGCGATGCTGGCTCCAACTCCTACCATGTTTGGTAATGTTGGCTTACCTATTCAGGACAACATCTTTAGTATTGCTGCTAAGGGTGGACTGGATTACTCTTGGGGCTTCGGTCAGGGTCTACGTGCTCATAACCTGAACCCTTGGATGAACCTGGTAAACTAAAATAAAAAAGCCCCTCTAAGGAGGGGCTTTTATTTTAGAAACGTTGTACTCGAATCATCAGGATAGCGAGATAGGATTTCATTGCATGAAGTTGAGCAAGAAGTAAATCCTTCTCTTCTCTAGGCAGACTCAGATAAACTGTACCTTTAGTGAATTCGTCGAGCTTATGGGTTTTATCCATTAGCTCCTGATATTCTGTTATTACACGCTGTTGGTGCGGTTGAAGTTCTTTATCCATCAGATTTTACAGCCCCCACCTTCGCAGTTGTCGTCTTCCAGAAAGCCTTTCAGCATTGCCTGGCTCTGAGCTTGCTCATGCAGTACCTGCCGTAGCAAGTAACCCTCCATTTCCCAAATCTTATCGAATGCATTTTCATATGCATACTGACGACCTTTCTGCTCATCATAGATGGTCGGGTCAACACAGGCAGATACACCTTCTACTTTGAAGCCGTTTTCCATGATGATAACACAGTAGGTTGTCAGGCCCAGGTTAGCCAAATCGTCTGCCGGAAGTGCAGAAGGGTCAACGAATGCAGACTTTACTGCATCTGCACCATTGAAATAGTAGACGCTCTTAATCTTAGCTTCGATTGATTCTTTACTTACTGTTACCATTATTAGCCTCATAGAGTGGTTTGAGTTTGTATTTAAACATGACTGCGTTGTTATAGGCTATGCTACCTGCAAACACCAAAGACTTACGCCCTCGGTTATCCGTTACCTCATAGGCATACGGGGTTAGGATTAGGTCAATCATATGAATCGTCCAATGAGTAGTTCTCAAATAAAAAAGTCCCCCAGAGTGACGGCTCCAGAGGACTTAGTGACTTTAACGCAGTCAACGAGGCAGGCCGTCAAACTACTATCACTATAGGGTTAAGCGACCGTGGGTTGATAGCCCGATAGTAGTAAGACGTAGGTTTGGATTTTTAAGTGTTACCTTCACTAGCGAAATTCCCGTCGAGGGGAATAGCTATACATTAGCAGCCACTGGACTGTCTTACCAGTGTTGTCTTTAGAGTGCTATGCAATCAGGACTATGTTACTGCTGAATGGGTGAGTCATGCCAGGCTCTAACTGGCTCCTTCTTCGCAATCCTTACATACCCCTACATAATTATTGCGTTAAGCTTTTTTGTTTAAGTTTAAATGAAGGCGTTCTTGCTGACTCATAATTAGGTGGGCGTTTGACGAATGACTAGTTCGTTACTACCCGTTTGCCATAAGTACCTGGCGACTTCAGGTAACGGGGGATGGAATCGAACCACCAGTACTAAGTCTTATTCGTGCACCAAGCACGCTAGTGGATTACTCCACCGGAGGGAATCGAACCCCATCTACTTCACCAGACCCGTCTTAATTCTTTCAATTCAGAGTAGCACTGTCACGGTGGGTTCTTTGAATGCCGGGAAACATTTAAAGATACAGTGCTACTTTGAATTGGTTACCAGTGAAGGATTCGAACCTCCGGTTGGAGTCTATAGCTTACCGCAGCAGCCCTCCAATCTAGCGGTGTCACACTTAGTCCAAACTTGAACATGTCAAGCCATCTCGTGCAACTGGCAATTGGCTCCCCGTTTCTAATACACGGACGGGGACACTCCATGGTCGTTTGATAATCAGGACGACTCACTTCTGACTGACACTTGGCTTATTAGGCTGCCATCAGAATAACATCATCGTTTGCATTTATGTTATTGGTTTGTTTCTAAAAAACCGCATAATCGCTTACGAAAACTGTCAAAGAGTACACTCAGTGGTACTGGTCAGTTGTGCCACTAGGAAAAGCTTTCGCAGACCGTTAAGCTCTTTACCAGTTCTTTAATGTACTCATTGATAGGATGTCAGTAGGTCAGGGGCTGGATTCGAACCAGCGAGAGAAGTAGCGACCTTCTGCACATGCCTACGTGCTACCCCGACCATTATAATAGGAGAGGGAGGACGAGTCCCTCTTTACCCTATAGTATAGTTTACATGTAAGACCTAACGTCTCGATGAAGGATGAATAGTATACGAACTATCCGACATTACTAGTTAATGTTGTGCTCAACATGAGCGTTAGTTTGATAAGGGATCTGAAGCCTTATCCCAAAGATACTAACCTTTGGGATATAGCCTAAGATTCAGAAATGGCCCCTATAGGAAGAGGCCATTGATTAACCCGAATGTTGCTTTACATATTCTGAGATAACCAGTTCTTAAAATAGTCTGTCTGACGGATGGGGGGCCACCCCTAGCGTCAGTGCCATACGGCAAAGATTAAGTTAAGAAAGGTTATGATAGGAGTTCCTATCTCAAAGGATTCTAACAGAACCCTTCACGATATTAACTACCCACTATGGAATAATTTATTTTCTTCAACAGGCTCTGCACCCAAGAAAAAGCTAACTTTTCCACTTAGTTTAGATTGAACCAATGGACTTCGGAGAGTATTAAAGTCCACTGGTTCGGTTGTTGTTGTTACTCTGGCGGCTTGTCACCACCGTGTTTACCACTACATTTCCACAGGATAATGACAGTGATGATAAAAGCTATGTATGGAGCCGACACGTCTATAATCCTGACCAGTAGTAGCATCAGGACTATAAACACTACCACACCTAGCAGCAGCTTCTGAGCCACCTACCAGATTAACTACGTTTTAGGCCAGCGAACAGTGAAGGCTTCGCAGCAGGTTTCTCTGCTGGTTCTTCAGCCTTAACTTCCTCCTGCACAACTTCTTCTTGTGCTTCTGGTTCAGCTACTTCTTCTTCAGGTTCCGGTGTAGAACTCTCGTTCTGACCACCAACTGAGGTCGGGGCATCTACTTTCGGTCCCAGAGGTGCTCCCTCCTTTACTGATTCGGTAACAACTTGCTCACCAACCTCAGGTTCTGGGGTTGAGTCAACAGGACGATGTTTGGCTTCTTGTGGATTCTTACGAGGACGACGGGTCTTCTTCTCTACCACGGGGGGAGTGTCATCACTATGACCGACCTCTTCATTAATACCGATAGTGGCAGTACCATCTGCATTCACCAGGATATTAATGTCCCCGGCAAGATTAACTTGTTCATTTACATAAGCTTCAATAGCAGCTTCTACTTCAGACTGGTTCAGAACGATTTGCATATTATGCCTTTATTAATTTAATGAGATTCTGGAAAGCTGGTAGATTTACCCCAGCGTGGATTGCACCGATTGCATCAGCTAAGTGCTCATTCTTATTCAGAAGTTTACCTTTCTTATCCGTGAGCCAGTTGGCTTCAGGATAGATGGCATGAGCAGCACGAATCATCGTGTCTTTGGATGCAGTTTTATCACCGACCAGTGCAAGTTTGTTTTCAATTGGGGATACTTCAAAGATTGGGCAACCCAATGCACGGAATGCACCGATTAATCCTACGCATACACCATAGGACTTCATACCATTAGCAGACTGAGAGCCTACTGGTACTTCTACAAATACTGCTTTAGCAGACCGTAACCATTCCTCACAACCAAGAAACAAATCATGGGCAGCTTGTATATCTTTGGAGTTGGTTCGAACTTGTTTGTTGTGGTCAACCTCAGTTTGAACCAGTTTAAGTTCGACCTGCTCGAAGACGCCAGACTCAATGTCTAGCATCCCACGAGCTAATCCCCAATTGCGGAGGCTAATGTCTGCACCGACAATTGGGATTTTCATTACTTCTTACCGAATAGTGATTTACCACCGGCAGGAGTAGTACCTGTGCCAGCACCTGCACCTGGTTTAGGAGGCAAGCCACCTTTACCATTACCACCAGTAGAACCCTTGGTCTTATCACGGGTTTTACCTTTGTTCTTTTCCAGCCATGCTCCATAGAATACAGCCAGTTCTGGGGTCAGTTCTTTCTCAGCCTTCTCTGCTTCCTGAGCCTCGACGACTGTGACCAGCAATTCCGGGTGAAACACTTTCTGAATCTCGTTTACTTCACGAGTTTCACCGGAGTCAACGTAACCGTTGTCACCCTTAACCTGTTTAGCTTCCAGAACCTTTTCCAGAGCAAAGGTAACAGTCTGACCAACCAAATCAACTGGAACCATAACAGACTTATTGGTTTCAGCTTTCAGGTCAAAGTCATAGACCTTAACAATCTTCTCTTCGAAGTCTGCTTCTGGCAATTCACAACCAGTAGCCATAAGCATCATGTCATTAATGACAGTGTAACCAGGCAGGAAGTACTCTTTACCATTCTTCTCGTAAGTAGGCTTATTGCCTTTAGCATTACCAGAAGTAAAGTACACCTGGGCACGGAACTCACCAGCATCATTGCCATCAGAACCTTTCAGGTTTTCGATGATTAACTGCATCCAGTCTGCACCAGAATCAGCTTTACCTACATAAGCTACTTTTACAGTACCAGTGTAGATATCAGATTCTTTTGCACCGAAGCCACCACCACCAAGGGTGTCTTTTGCAGCTTCAACGTTTTTGGTCTTTTCTTTCAAGTTACCGAACAGTGACATAATATTTTTCCTAATAAGTGATTAACAACCAGGCAAACGCTTAAGCGTAGTATTCAGCCAGATGGTCTAAGAGTTTTTGGGCATCATTGTCGATATAAGTCTGCGACTTATCAAACATACCCATCGGTGAGCGAAGACGTTTACCAACGGTCTTCTTGGTTGGACGTGTCTGGAATACGTGCTTATAGCCTAAGTCACGTTCTTCTTCCGTAATATCAAGCATCTTGTTGCCATACTTTTCCAGTTCTTTAATGTCTACACGCTCTGCGTAAACCACTGTAGAGAAGTAAGCCTCAAGGCCATTGTTCTTCAGTGAACCCTTAACCGGGATGAATGTTTTCATCACACCAGCAGCTTCGTCGAGTTCATCTTTGGCATGGGCAGTAATGATTACTGGCTTACCAAACTTAACGACTTTCTGTTGCAGCAGTATTTTAAAGAACTGTGCAAAATCCCCCCAACTTTTTTGGGTATTAGCAGATGGCAATACATACTGGGATTCCAGCATGTCCATCATGAAGGTAGCAGAGTCGATAATGATACCATCAACATCGTCTGCCATTTCACCACCAGGAGATGCAACATCAAATGCTTCCCAAATCTGATATGGGTCTTCAATGTTGTAGGTGTTGAACTTATTACGGAAAGGTAGACGCTTACCTGCTTCTGTATTTAGATACAACCAGCGTTCCTGGTTCCGGATATTACGCAGTGATGCTGATTTACCACTCGCTGAGAATCCTGCAATCAGGATTAGCTGAGTGTTCATATCATTGGAGATTTCTTCGGACATTATTTTTCCTCGTTTAGTTTAGGAGTCCTTCAAACCAAAGAAAGACTCCTGTTTGCTTACTTGCCAGCGAAGCGTTTAGCCACGGTGACCATTACAGTTGAATTCAATTCATCATCTGGTAATGGATTAGCCAGTTTCTTATTGAATGAGTAGACGGCTTGCTGTACTTGAGCAAAGTCCCAACCACTGTCTACTAATGCCAGTGCGTACTTAATCATTTGATTATTACGATTACCGGAGGCAATACGACTAGCGAACCAACGCTCCAGATTATCTAACGACTGAACTTCCTTCATCTGGTTCTGGAACTGCTCGTTCTTACTGGTACGAGGAATAAAGTCACGTACATCCAACAGATTCGCATCAAGATTGTAATGATAGGAACCAGTCTCACAGGACATCCACTTCTTGGCTCGTTGGTTAGCAGACTCATCCGTTTCGAATGGTAGCCAAGCCATAACGTTATTCATGAACTCTTTGTATTCCTCTGTATCGAGGTGTAACTCATAGTTCATTGGAATAATCAGTCGGAAGCGATTCTCTTCATCGGTATGACGCTTAGTGGTATAGGTCATGAACTTATATTCCTTCATCAGTTCATGGCACGTATGCAGTGGTACTCCACCATCACAGTCAATAACAATCATGTTAAATCCTGGAATAACGTTCTCCTCAGAACGATGCCCATTTTTCATGTGATGGTTCACCCAGTGCATACCGGGAGCTTGGGTTAATACATGTAGCTGGTCAAACGGTACTCGTTCACCAACATAGTCATAAGCAAAGCTATCACTATATGCCACTATCATCTCATTGGTGTCAGTCTCTTTCAGAGTCTCACCCCGGAAGAACTCAATGCCCTCATTGAAGGTCTTCTTAATAATGATATGCTGTTTGTAACCCCATGCTGTAGCAAGAGTCATCATCTCATTACGAGCTGCATTGCCACTCTTATAGAACGGCAATGACTCCAGCAAGTCAGCATGTGTCACTTCCTTACCTACGGAGGCAATGTACTTAGCCAGCTTCACATAGGCTTTCTCACGATTAAGGATGGTCTGGAAAGCTGCCCCAGATTCCTCTACGAGCAGGATTGCTTGTTTAAGGTGAGCCATCTCAATGAATGAACTCTGGTCAACAAAGGCCAATGCACCTGCCAGTTTAAAAGCTTTGAAGTAACGGTGAGACATTTCAGCTTTGCGAATCTCTTCGTGGTCAGCCATAGATTCTGCTTTCTTCTCACAATCAATTTTGTAAGTAATCAAAGCAATTCCCACTGCATCTTCCACAATCATCTTAAAGCCAAACAGGTTTGGGTCAGCCAGACTATGGAAGTGGTTAGCCCACTTACCAAGAGACTGAACGTTATCCTGCTTAATGAGGTTACGGTAGATTTCTTCCGGGGTCATCGTTGCATGTGCTCGCTTATCTAAGTGCCCAATGGCAAACAGACAACGACGTGCATATCCTGTATCGAGGAAGTCATAGAACTGGTCTTCAGTCTGCCCACCATCCAACAGCTTACTTGGAGTACCGAACAGCAGCAGGTTAGCAGGAGTCTTACCATCCAGTTCTTCACCACGAATACTTTCAGCAGTATTTTTGGTTAACTTCTGTTTAACCTTACCCTGGTCATATAATTCCAGGAACAGGGTTAATACATCTGTGTTAGCCAAGAGGTTTGAACCAATTTCATCAATCTGAAGGTTGATTGAACCACATCCAGCCATTAACAGCTTATGACGCAGTTGTTTAACTGCTGGCGGAGTACCTGAGTCAAACGTAAACGGATATGCCCCAGCACGCTTATACTCTGCTTCAACTTTGTCAAACTCATCATTCTGGTCTGTACCTTGTCTAGCAGCACGTTCGTTAGCAATCTTCCATAAACGGTCATTTGCAATAACTGGCATGGTGTCTTCCATAAAGCGTTTACGGAAGCCAGTCATGAACCCGTCTTCAATAATATTTACCGAGTGACCTTTACCGAAGCCAGACGTTGCTAATGCCATAGCGTAAATGTTGACTGGTAAGTCACCACGGTCTTTAGTGACAATGGTTGCACCCATGCAGGATGCCATTTTAGCCAGGAAGTAGGCTACTTCGACACGGAAGAATCCTCTGTCGTTGTTTTGTGTCTTGTTACACAGCACGTCTACAATTTCTTCAATTGCAGGGTGGTGAGTGACTCCGGTCAGGTCAATACTCATGATGGAAAATATCTCTCTCTTTGTTTGCAAATGGACGCGACAGGGCAGTATAGACAACGCTTAACCTGCCCCTCCACGACCTTGATAGCACCCTTGCCACCCTTTTCAGCCATGAAGATACGGGCAGATGCCATATCGTCAAAGTTTTTGGTACTTCTGGCTCCAGGTACATCTACCTTAGAAGCATCAGAGAAGTATTTGAACTGTGGCTCTGTTCGCCACAACTCCTCGTCAGTACATTCAGGGATTTCCTCTTCAGGTGCATCCCAATACTTTTCGATTAAGTGAATCTTCTCTTCCACCCAACGTTCAGTCTTCTCGACAGACAGCAATGGAATATCCTTATGCATAATACGATTAGCAGGATAGTTCGGATTGCTGTTAGCCATGTGTTTCATGAAGTCGGTGAAGATGTAGTTAATACGAATTACATCCTCAGTAATGATGTCGTTGTGAATCCAACGGTACAAGCTGCCTTGCATCTTGTGTTCATCATCACGGGAACCAGCAACCCAGGAATAGGTTGAGGTAGACTTGAAGTCTTGCAACAGACCTTCCGTTACGATGTCGAATTTACCGCCAATAGTCCATCCCTTAACCTGCTTGGTTCCACGTTGTTCAATGTAGATTGGGATAAGGTCAGGGTTAGCAGCAAAGTCTGCTTTGGTTGGGTTAATGACTACTGCATCAATTACTCGCTGAGGATAACCTAGCTTCTTCAATGCAGTCTTATGACCTAGCTTCCAGGCTTTCTCGATAGAGTCATGTAAGCCAGTACCCATTGATGTGGAGACAAAATCCATAACATCAATTGACTGGTCACTAAAATCTACACGATGCTTCATGACGATTTGCTTAATAGGTTTAAGCAATGTAGTAGCAGACAGGTACTTAGGATTGTCTACGTAATCATAATCATCCGTTACAAGCCATACAGCCAGAGCCAGTGAGACATCATGATTGTTGGTTATCTTCATTAGTAAGTAATCCTGTATCTATATACTTTAGGCCAATGAATTGCTCTGATGTTATTTGCAAAATAAGTAAACGGAAGGGATTCAGTTTGGTTCTTGTATATAACCTCAATAAACGTGAACGGTTTAGTGAGTAGTGGCTTTTCATTGGAGTAAATCCAATTATTACACACAGAGTTAAGGACATCTTTGACTGCTGGTTCCTCTGCTAACCTTTCTTTAGCGAGAATACGATTAGCGTAATGAACCAGCTTCTCACAGTCATACAAGGCTTTGTTACCAGGTTTACCATTACCCATACGGGCAGCAGCATTTCGCCATAGAGCTTTAAAAGCACAACCTTCATCGAAGGTCATGCCCAGTGCTTGGATAATATCCTCACACTCTGCTTGATATGGCTCTTGCTCTTTCCGTTGGGGATTTTTAATTGAAACTACATAGTAGTTATTAAGACCACCGGAGAGCTTAGTCATTATTTCCCCTTTGGAATCATGTTTGCTTGGAACTCTGGTTCAGACATCAGACCCAAGTTGCTAAGAGACAGATAAACAATGTCTTTCAGGTCAACCGAGGTATCGAAACGCTGGTCCAGACTAATTTTCAGGGAGTGATTGGCACGGGCCAAATCTTTATAGGTCACATAAGGTTCATCAGTGAGCAACATTGTGTTCATGGTAAGCAGGGAACCATCATCCACTTTAGGAAGTTGGAAGACTACCTGTGCTGCTACCATCCAATGATATTTTCTGACTACAGTTTCTTTAGTACTTTTGGTCATGCGAATGCCTTTTGAATTATTTGATGAATTTCTTCTGGGGTAGCGTGATTTGGAATTTCAATCTCGTTAGCCCACGTTGGGTAGAACAAGGATAGTTCCCCACCCAAACCAACTTCTGGATGAGCAATATCAGGATGGTCTTGCCAGTTAACAGCTTCAACCAAGTGCTTGTTCGTGTACTGCAAGGTATCCATGTTGTCACGAATCATGAAGTACTGAGCATCATGAATGTGAATACTAGGACGTATATCTAATCTGAACTCACTGGCTCTGACTTTACGCATAAACTCTGAACCAGCACGGTTATTCAGTAGACACCAGCTTTGCCCTAAAGCATTACCAGCAGTTCTACCTTCGGCTTCTGCTTCATATGGAGTCTTACATGTCCCACGTAATACCTGAGCCAGTAAAGGAGTACGCACTCTCAAACCAAATGCAGCAGTTACATAACCAGTCTTGGCAGCTTCGTCTAGCTTAGCCTGAACCCATGCATCACTAACTGTATACATTTCGTGGTATCTGGATTCGATTAACTTAGCCTTCTCTTCAGAGAAGCCACAGTTTTTCATTAAGCCCATATAAGTTCCGCCGTAGGTCAGTAAGAAAGTAGGTGCTTTCGATTCGCTACGTAAGGCTTTATATTTCTTCTGTATAGAGTTGATGCTTTCTACAGAGTCATCAATATCCGGCATTTGTTCACCGAAATAAAATTTAGCTCTGAGTGAATGACCGTCAAACCCGTCAGTATACACACGCAATTTATTAGGGTCTTTGGTTGTTAAGGCTGAAATACGATCCTCTAATGCAACAGTTATGGGGTTCGCAAGACCCCTCCCACATTTCTATGGGTGTCGGACTATATCATTACCCCTGTGGGGTAGGTGCTGTTTCGAACAACCATTAGCTTGTTGTCCTACTCCCTTTCGGGATAGTCTCTGAACCTTACTTGTATTTCCAAAAGAACCCTCCAGCTTTTGGTCGGATTCCACGAACAACCTTAGATATGTTCTGCCATGCTATCCCAGTTACCCTACCTGCTTCATGGAGTGAAACATGTTCCCCAATGAGATTACCATCCAGGTCGTATTGTAATATTGCAACAGACTGGTCTGCTGTTCGTTTAGCAGTTAGGCCAATTCGTACAGCATGTTGGGCATTCTCTTTTGGGGTATTCCATTCTAGATTAGATAGGTCATTGTTTTGTTTATTGCCATCAATGTGATTCACATGAGCTTTATTTTCTGGGTTGGGTATGAAGTGAGTAGCGAGTAACCGATGAATGAACTGGTTCTTACGCTTACCTTCATGTACCAGAGTTACCAGAAAGTACCCCGTACCCTTGTCAAGTACAGGTTGTACCTTTCTCCAGGTGTCACATGGGATATTGGTTTTAAACTTATAGCAGGAGAATACTTCCCCCTTACTGTTAATTCGGTAATAGGGAAAATCTTTAATTGTTACTTCCATAATTCTATCCTTTATAGGTTAAAGTCAGACTTTACCCTAACTAAGATAGGTATACAAGTCTTGGCTGCTGATTGCCTACAACATTACTCGTTTAGGTTCCCAGCAATTAAACACCTTTTCGACATGCATTGCTGCATGAAGGCACCATTATGTTAATGCGAAGTCCAAACCGCAGAATACCCAGCCTGGAGCTGCTTCGAAGCATTTCTTAATCTTCTTAGCATATTTAGAGCCGGATGGAATTGTTTGTAGATTTGGCTCTGAAGCCGATAGCCTACCGGAGACTGTGCCTCCCAGATTGAGGTTGCCGAACAGGTAGTGCCATCCATCTGGTCCAGGTTGTGCATTACGGAAAGCTGGTATGAATGAAGTGATAATCTTATCCACAAGCTTATAGTCGATAAGCGCATTGAGCAGTTCCTTAACATCTTCACTCTGCGTATGTGTACGCAGTGCTTTAATAGTGTCACCGTCAGTAGCAGGTTGCTTGCTCTTAGTAAGACCAAGAACCGGTAAGCCAATATAGTCAAATAACAACTTCTGCAATTGTGGACCGGAGTTAGGATTAAACTCGATGTCACAATCAGCCAATGTTACTTGCTTCTTCTTAAGCTTAGCATTCTTATCGTCTACCCATTCCTGACGAAGCATCAGGGTGAAGTTCTTCATGAGCTTAGACTCACGAATAGTTTTCAGAGCCTGGTTCCTGTCAGTTTCCATCTCTTCAGCCACTTGGTTAACGGTTTCCATATTCATGGGCATACCGGTTAACTGCATCTGAATAATGTCTTCACAGGCTGGTTTAAAGATGTTGTTGTAAACATCCAGTTGGTCATCAGCAATGAGAGTATTCCAGTGCTTCTCGTAGGTGTACCACGTACACAAACCATCAATGAGGTTGTAGCGTAACAGTTGCTCATTAGGAATAAGACGAATGTCTTTAATATCATCCTGAGCATAGTTACCAGCATATTCCTGAGCCTGGTCTTTCAGGCTAAGGTGATTGCCAGCACAACTGTTAGTAGCCAGATAGGTGATTAACTTAGTACAGTCCCAATTACGTAGCATGATACTCATGCCATACAGTAAGCCTTCTGTATCAATCAGGTTATCCATGAATAACTGATAGATAAGCACATACACATCATAGCTAATGTTGTGATACATCTGCCGTTGAGTGTACTTGATGAAGAACTCACGCAGAAGATTCCGAACAATATCATTCCTGTTGATACGCCCATAAGGTGCTTCAGTAGCTCCAGGAATCGGCTCGTAGTCCACATTAAAGGCTATGCCTTGCGTCTTACTCCAACAGAATGTAATTGTTCCTATACCAGCGTTATAGTGCTTTAAACCGAATGCTTCGATGTCTATAGCTAGAGGCTTATTCATCTCAAGCAACTGGTCTAACCAGGCTTTAATCTTTTCGGGCGTATCTGGATAAGCTTCAAACTCAATGATTCCCTGTCCTGGTTCAGCATACTGTCCCCGGATGTGGTTAAGTAATGCATCCATACCCTGAGCAATTTTGGCTTTTACTACAGGTGGGTCATAAAAGACCTGTCTGTAGCTAGGTGTATAGATAACCTTCTGTTTACCCCATACTGAGTCGCAAACATAGCCGAGGTTAGCCTCTGCTTTTGCTTCTTTAGTCAGTATTTTAAAGTAGTCAGAATCGGTACAGATAATGTACTGAGTTTCTGCATCATCCAGTACTTGTTGCAGTTCCTGCTGTATGAACTCCTTAATCTCCCTTGCAGGAGTCTTCTTCTTACCGGGGGCAGAATGAAGTTCAAGGAAGATGAAATCTTCCATGCTTAGGTCATAAGGCAGCAGGTAGGTTTTAATCATCTCCTCCCTTCGGATTTGATGACCGAGGATAGCAATAGGATACTTGCCAGTATCCTGAGAGGTGATGTAACGCATAGCTTTACCTTAGAAAATCAGATGTGAAGCTGCATAGTACTCAATAGAAGGTAGAATCTTCTCATACTGTTTGATTGCCATAGCATCACCAGCAAGAGTCCAGGCTGCTTCACGAGTACGAGGTAGCCCTTTGTACTGACCAGTCTGGTCTTGTGCTACCAGACATTCAGGTAGAGCATCACGTACATCCTGATAGGACATACAACCTCGAACCAGTCGATATACAGTCTGGTTCACAAGGTGTACTTCCATAATCAGACGACTGGAGGCTTTCAGATACTTGTCCATTGCAGGCCAAAGTTCTGGATTAAGTGTTAATCGCTCACCGTAGGTTGGAGGTCTGGTAGCGTTAGAACGCTGATAGAACTCCCCTTGGTGAAGGAATCCAGCCGATACGTCTACACCATTGATACGATCATTCTTATCAATGATACCGTTTAATACACCATCAAGACGAACCAGTTCTGCTAAGAACAGGTGCTTGACTATCTCACTGCTATTGGCAACCTGACCAATAGTCGCTGAACCAATCTGAGGCATATATCCTCCCTTAGAAAGTTAGACCACCATACTTACTGGCAAGATTGCCATAGAACACTACACGCTTACGGGCACGAGACACAGCGACGTAAAGCAGACGGGCAACCATATCAGGTTGGCGACAGCTTGAGAGGTCATTTGCATCAATGAAGATTGTGTCGTAAGTAGAGCCTTGTGATTTATGAACAGTACATGCATGAGTAGCACGAAGGTCTGGAATAGTTTCTTTAAGACGGAAGTAAGGTTCCCAGTTCTTCTCTTTACCTAACCACTTAACCAAACGGTTGAAGTAGTCTGGGTCAGTAGGTACTGGAACTTCACTTACAATACCACCATAACCAAGGTCTAGAGTACTATCACGGACTTCCGGTTCCAGATCACCTGTAACTTTAATCATGCGAGTACTACTATCCTGGTCGATAAGTTTTACGTCCTGCTCAATAGACAGACGGTCATCCACACCTAAGCGAACAGCTGAGTTAGAAACAAGCTGCTCACCAATGGAGTATTCACCCACGTAGCCATTAGCTTCACGAATGTAGTTATTGTAATTAATAACCTGGTCATTGGTGTAAGCAACAATACGACTATTGGTGGGTTGAGTGAAGTGACTGAGAACCAGTTTCTCCATCTCTTCTCCCTGTACCCAGTCAATGATGCCAGGAATACATTTAATAGGCAGGAAGCCTGTTTTACCTTCCACCGTATCACGCAATTGCTGGTGCAATGCCTTGAGTTCCGGTGTATCGGTACGCATTTGTTCAGTCAGATAGTGTGTTGGGATATTGCCTGCATACACTGGAGACTTACTCTCTTTAACAGGCAGAAGCTGAGAAGCATCACCTACGAATACCAGTTTACACTGGTGAGTACCTTCACGAGCATACTTAAGTAACTGACGGTCAACCATGGATGCTTCATCTACGAAGATAATCTTGTTCTTCTTAATGGTGAATGTCTTAGAGGGTACGACATTAGCCTCACCAGTCTTAAAGTCATTCTTAACAATCAGACCCTGGAAGGAGTGATAGGTAGACGTTGGACGTCCTGTAGCTTGAGCCAGTACTTCAGCAGCTTTGTTCGTGGTCGCTGTCATGACAACTTCGTTATATAGAGGCTTGGTTCCCATCAGAGAACAAGTTTCCATATATGCAGGCATAGTGTCATCAATAAGGTGCGACATCAGGAATGTCTTACCAGTTCCCCCAGGTCCACTGATTCCGAACTCTGTGGCATTAGGGTTGAGCAGGAAGTCGAAGAACTCCTTCGCAACCGCTTCTTGCCCCTGGTTCAATGGGGCTTTGGTAGGTTTGGAAAACATTTAAATCTCCAGTAAAAAACCCTCCGTAGAGGGTTAGATGTAAGGTTTTAAATCTGGGGGAGTGTAATTTTTCCCCTTCATGACTTTCTTGTTCTCGTTGAAGATAGGTTCTCCATCTTCGAATTTGGAATAGTTTGAGCGATTGACCTCAGCCAATGCTCCGGGGACATTCATCCCAAGGAAAGTACCGACGCCAGTTGCTGTAACAATCTGGTCTGCCAGTGCATCTAGCAAAGCTAAGCGATTGCCATTTGCTGGGAAGATAGCCATGTGGTTTGCTTTCATCAGCAGCGATAATTTACCCAAAGCAGCTTGTGCATCAGCTAACACTTGCATACTATCCTCGCAGGATGGGGTCAACTCATCTAATATTTCACATACTTCTTCCAGATGGCAACCAATCTGGGTACTAATATTCTTACTCGTCGGATTCGGTACGGCTTTTAGAAACCATTGCCGTGTGTTTTCCAGCGTACAAACGGATGAACTTGTCATGCTCACTCTCTTGGTTAAGGTGGCGATTATTATATGCCTCCAGAATCAAGTCTCTTATATATGAGCGAATCTCATAAGCAGGACCAACTTGCTCTGATAGCCAATCTGCCACATGGGTTGGTAATGGACGGAGTACATTCTCCATGAACGTCCGACGTGTGTCGGCTGGTTCAATATTTAAAGAACGCAATCGCAGAGTAACCGTAGTGGGGTGAACTCCCAACGTCTTAGCGATAGTTGCGAGGGATAAACCAACAGCATTCATACGAATGATGTCTTCATCAGTTGCTTTGCGATTACTTCTGAATACTTTACTCATAGTACACTTCCTCTTCAAATTTACCCTCACTTTATTACAAGTGAGGGCATTTGAACAGGCTATTACTTAGCAGCCTTGACCAACTTGGCAGCTAACTTAGCTTCTTCTTCGGTCAGACCCATTGCAGTGAATGACTTCTTAGCATGACGCTTATAGTCTTGCAGAGCATGACCTTTCTGATAGTCAGGATAGGATTCATCATTGAGGATGCTACGCAGATTATCAGCATGTTTACTATTAACCGGTTTAGAAGCAGCTTTAGCGGCCTTAGCTTGCTTCACTGGTTTTGGTTTGCCGATGGGTTTGGCTGTGTAAGTTGTACGTACATCAGCAATCTTAGTCACCACATCAGAACCAACACCTAAAGCAGCCCATGGTTTACGAGCCTTACCTCGCATTTCCACAAGTAAGTCAGCAGCAGCTAATTTATCTTCTGGAGTAGTAGCATTAAGGAACTCTTTAATTAGTTCCTGGATTTGTTCTTTCACAGTAGGAGCCTTATTAACAACAGGTTTAAGGTCAGTAGCCTTCACTGGTTCAGCAGCTACAGCTTCATTCAGTGACTCTTCCATATTCAGTGCTTCTTTATTAGCAACTGTACGGAATTGTTCTACAGAACCGGAAGAGAGATTGGTGTATTTGAGGTTAGTGCCATGATGCCCACCAACCATAATAAGTGTGGTAGGTGAACTATGGTTCCCAACGATGGCATCATTAAGCAACTTCTTACCTACTTCTGTCTTAGACAGGTAGATACCGTTGTTAACGTTGCAACGTTCCTCTTCAGGCAGTTCAGCAATAATGTGATACGCAGATACACGCATCTTATTGGTGCTGTACTGAGGAACAGCAAATACATCTTCTGGTGCTACTTTACCAAGGATGGTTACGTTACCACCGAAGCTACGGAGATAGCTCATGGATGCTACGTGCAGACCATTGGAGCAGTCCTGACGTCGGTCAGGGTCTACCAGGTCTTCACGTACTTGTACTTTACAGCCTACCCATTGACGAATGTTGCCTGAGTGACAGTCAACGAATACACGTTTACCATCTTCTTTCTCTTTATACTGAAGGCGTTTCAGGAACAGGATAGAACCATCATCAGCAATAGGCAGTTCAGCAGTTTCCATGAACTTCATCAGGTCTTCAACTGAGTGCAGACGGTCTTTAATAACCGGAGCCAGACGCTCAAGGAACTTAGTAAAGCCCTTATAGTCTTTCAGTTTGGCAGATTGACGCAGGTGACGGTGCAGGTTCTCAACCCCAGGGATAACCCCATTATTGGTAACAGCAACAACCACTTCATCTTCCTTCACGTCAGTGTGGAAGTTAGCATCATCGGTACTGATAGCACCTAATGCAGCCAGCTTCTCTGAAGCAGCAGCCAGCTTATCCTGGTTCGTAGTTTTAGCTACTTCCACATAAGGCAGTGGTATTTCTTCACGGTTGGTAAATACAACGTGTATGCCTTTGATGTTCTGGGCTTGTTTAGCAAATTCGCTCATTTCATCATCGGATACTTCACGAATTGCAATAGGCCATTCCTGTCTAAGCACAATGTCAGTAAGACCGGAATCTCCCCACAGTATGTCGTTAATAAAACGAACCAGTGCAGGATGGTTATGGCCCTTGTCCCAGCCAGTAACCCACATCAGATTGTCACGCTTGTCGTAACAACCATCTACTACTGTTACTTCTGGTTCATTAGCTTGTACAGCCAGGAAGGTATCCATAGCTTTAGATACCAAAGTCTTAGTGGGATTGCCTAGCTTAATATCGGAAACGATGTGTGCAGGAGAAACACCTGTACCATCCTGGAAGAACTCTTTAAGTTTAGCTTTAGCTACCTTGAAGAAACGGACGAAGCCGTTAGTGTTCTTCTCTGCTTCCAGATATTCAGTACGCAGGTTTACTTCTGGTGCAATGTTTACTTCTATCTGGTCTTGGGTAGTTCCCAGACCTTTGGTTTGTGCTTCAGATACAATGCGAGCAACCCGTGGGTCGCTCTGTGGATATACAATCGTGGAGCCATCAGGCTTCCACAGTGTGAGGTTTCGACTGTCAACTGCCAGTGCGATGATAGAAATCATTTCGATTTTCATCAGATTATTTACCTTTCAGTTTGTTTAGACGATTACGGTAGAGGGACCTAAACCCAGGAATATCCTCTGGATTTTTCTTGAGGTATTTAACTAAACTTCCTAAGTTCAGATTTTGAAGGATGTCACCATCACTCCAGCTATAATGGAATAATCCTTTGTACTGATTAAGTATTTCAAAGTACTTATGATTACGTGGGCTGGTCATTTGTATGTAGGGTAATAAGTCTTCCCTTGACTTAATGTAACCCATTTCAATGAGCTTCTCCTCTTTACTCCGATGATTTCTTAGGAAATCATACGCCCATTCATACTCTGGTTTAAAAATCAGATTCTGTAATGGTTTGAATGTTAGACCAAGAATATCTAGGATTTCCCAATACTCTCTGTCATCCAGTCCCACATATTCAAGAATACCAATACGGTGTTCAGTGACATACTTCTTAAATCCCTTACTGGTAATGACAGGCATCAGTTCTCTAAAACGAACATCGTCAATGTGGATAGCACCACGTCGTTTAGCCTTGTTAGCTTCGATTTGATTACGACAGACAACAGTCTCTGCTTTCATCTCGTCAGATAACTCATACCATTTCCACATGGTTCCAATTTGGGCAGTTGCTGGACTACCAGTACCAACCTGATTGGCTAGTACATAGTACTTAGGCTGTTCCACTTCGACGAAACCATATTTCTCATGGCGACTCGGGTCAGCAAACTCCTTCTGAATATATGGCTTAGATATCCAATCACCACTTTTATCTCGTACAGGAGTAGCACCAAGAACTGCATTCAATGAAACCAGTGCATTAGTTTTACCTCCTGCTTTGGTTTTATTGGCAGCTATCGTCTTAGCACGCTTCTCAGCAGCTAATTTAGCTTGTTCCCTGCGGAAGTTAGTTGGCTTGTCCCACTCATTATATTGAGTAAGGTCAATTACCCGATAACCCATAGCAGTGAACTTAGCTATAGCTTTTTCTGCTTCCCCTTTCTTAGGACCAACGACGTGAACAAAAGCTGTACGCTCCAGGTCACCTCGGTTGTATTCAGGGAAGTAATAGAAAGAGTCTGCACAATCAGATAAACGTCTTGTAACTACAACGTTCTTGGTAGTGAAAATGCCAATACCTAGATGGGAGTTATAGCCCATCTTAAAGTAGTCAGTAAGTTTACCCTTCACCAGGCCAACACAGTTACCCTGGTTCATTATGTAACCAGACCACTTAATACCAGTAGCTTTTAAAGCAGCAAGCTGAGGTAAGTGCAGATGACGATATACTAATTCTTGGAACGGGGAATATGTATTTTCCTCACGAGTATCCTTAAGAGCACGCATAGCCTTACCATACAGTTTCTTAAGTCCTGCATATTCAGGGCGAGCCAATAATGCCTTATCGGATAAGTTACGCCAGTGCTTGATGTGATGCTTACGTTGCTTAGCCCATAAGCTAGAGGACATATATCGTTGAACAATAGGGTCTGTAACAGCACCCAGAAAAGACGGATAGGTCCAGAAGCGAACAGATGCTTTAGAGGCATATTCTTCAATCTGCTTAATAGCTTCAGGAATCTTAGCCTTAATTTCCTTCTCCATACGGTCTACTAAATCTACGCATAGAGTAGTAATACCATCGTCGGTTAACTTCTGGTTAGACAATGTTTCCCGACTAGGAGCAATAGCTAGTGTATCTGGTGCAGCTTGGACTACTAAATTAGCAGCACCAATGATGTTCATGAAGTTGAGAATAAGACCTACAGCCTCTTCACTAGCTGGACTGGATACTATCGGGTACATTACATTACCGTAACGAACAAATAGATTGCTACCACCCATATAGCCTTGATGCCATCTATCAGACATATCGTATGAACCAGGTTCAAATGACATTCCTAGTGTATTCAGTAGAGTGTAGTCACCTTGCTGAATACTATTACCTTCTTCTGTTTTAACGAGTTTAGGGATACTAAGTTCAGCTTTAATCTCACCGTTAAATACTATTGATGTGATGTAATGTACAAAGGTATTTAAATCATGCTTGCCTAGCTGAAATTTAACTTCCAGACCAGATTCTTCAGTAGGAATACCAGTAACAATAGGAACAATACCAGGTTTACCATCATTCTCAATTGCAGCTTTAGCTACGTTATATACAGACATCTTTCCTTGGTTCCATGAAGTAACCTGGAAGCTATCTGTATAAGCGAATGGGGATTTACATCCCAGACCAAAACCGCCAGTAACACTACTGTTGGACTTCTTAGTAGATGCACCATAGACGCCATAAATGGAACCAATGAGTTCATCCGGAATACCATTACCGAAGTCACGGAAGGTAATAAAGTTGTCTGTATCAATAGTGATACGAATAGGGGTATCAGTCTTACCTGCTTCAATATGGGCATCCCAACTGTTACAGATAGTCTCACGGACTACTGCCAGAGTTGGATTGTTATACAAAGAAGTACTTAATACGTGAAAGAATGCCGGGTCATCAGAGATGCCAAAGGCAATTGCTTCTTTGCCACCCAGTGTCGCTGAGGTAGCTACTTCATTGGTATCTGCAACTAACATTTTTTTACTCTCCAGTTTAAATGTTGCTTATTTGATATGAGCCTTACGGCCTACTAGGGTGAAGCGACTTTGCTTTAATTGTTCTCGGTCAACCATAGCCAAAGGTTGACCATACAGATGATGGCTCTTTGTCAACATGCGGATGCAGTAGCTATCAAAGATTTTAAGTTCCATCTCCAGCATGAAGTGGGTGTTTTGCTCTGAATCATGATAAACATCACCTGGTTTAGCCATTACGTTTGCCTGCCATTGCTTGAAGGACAAATACAGCTATATCAGATGCTACTGCATCGGTAAGCTCAGATACTGTATAGTGACATTCACCGTCTAACTCCCCGGTTTCCCACTCGTCCAGCATACGCTGAACTTCTGCAAGACCTGCTTGCACCATTTCCTTACTTGGTTCCAACCATAGCTTACGTTCCTCTGCCAGTGCAGCAATGCACATACATAGGGAAGCAATGTTAGCTGGACAAGCAGCAATATCACCGGTAACTGCAATATCACTAAGTGGAACAGCCTTACCGGTTTTACTATGAATAACTTCAGGATTAATCATGGATTTGCTCCAGGTTATGGGCAGGGATAGGGAAGCATGGATAATCACCGGTAGGATCCAGTGTTACAGATACATGCAGTGTATTTGTCATTTGGGTTAACATCAGAGCAGCATTGAAATCATCCTGAATACAGGCATATACAATGTCACCCTTCTCACCTTCACGCATTACAGGTGTGTCTTTGATACGGTATTTAGCAGGCATATGCCCTCCTAAAAGAGTTAATAGAACCAAAAAAAGACCTCCCGGAGGAGGTCTTAGGTTTACTTACGTCTCTGTTCTACGAATTGTCGTAGCTCCTCAGCATCATCGCGTTCCTTAATGGCTACATAGTCGCGTGCATAGTAATACACACACCATAAGCCAAGAACACATGCAGAGAAACGGGCTACTACGAAGAACATCTCTTCCAGGCTCTGTGCACCATGCAGTGCAAATACAAATTCCAGAACCAGGATGATACTTATAATCATTGCTTGGATAGCTAAACGTTTCATTCTGTAATTGTTTCTCCTGGGATTAGTTTACGATGATGTTCCAGATAGATTATCGCTTTGCGTAGTATTTCTGGGTCATCTCTTAATAAACCGATACCCTTATTACATTTGCTACATAACATTCCGCGAAAGTTGCCACTCTTATGACAATGATCAATGTTTAGGGATTCCCATTGACCATTTTCAACTTCTCCACAGATATCGCAAACACCAGAGTGATTGGTAATATACTCAATAACTTCTGGGTAGGGGTTAATACCCTTACGTCGGAGTTTTATGTTGAGTTTATCAGCATGATACCTTTTATTATCATACACCCTGAGTACAGCTTTCTTCCTTTTCCTGTATTCACGCATGTATTCTGTGTCAGTTGTCATATATAGTCTCACCCGGTATTAGTTTCCTAAATTGGATGAAATCCAGTAAGTTACCTGAATACAGCTTACCCTCACGGTCCATTGAAGTAACACCCTGTTCCCAGGTTAATGGGTTCTGGTTGTTAATGAACTTATCACCGAACAGCATAGGAGTTGCCTGGTGTTCTGTAGGAGATGCATGAATAGGTTGGTTCTCAACTAACTTAGCAAATAACCCTAAGTCTTCTTCAATAGTAGAAAGACGTCCTTCAAAATTGTTGTAAGAAGCACGTGCACAGCGAGCAGCACTTACTTTAAGAAGTAAGCCATGCACTTCTTCACGACTTGGTTCATCACGAGTAATTCGTTGATGTTTGCAGTAATTATAAGCCCCGACACGATCAATATGAGCAATATACGGTAAATGCCATTCCCCTTGTGGGAGTGCTCTTGGAGTGCTTTCATTATGAGCCTTACGCATTGCTTGAGCTAGTTCACGAATCTCCGGTTGGGCATCTTCATGGTCACGTAAACCATAGAAGTTAACCCAGCTAGTTGAAGTTACCACTACACGAATATGTGTGAATGGTTCCAGAATACGATTAACAATCTGCTTATGTACTTGCCCACGACGAAGCATTTCCGCATAGGTAGCAGCACTGGATGCAGCCTGGTTCCATATAAAAATTGCATCACTACGTTGATCTTCAGACAATTCTTCGAATGCCTGCATACCTTTCTGGTTCTTGCCCCAGTGACTTGGCATTACTGGTTCATTACGAACTTGTTCGATGAACTTAGAAGTAGGGATAGCACGACTACTTGAAGCATTACGGTTGAATACACGGTGAGTCATAAACTCACTGTGAATGAATCGGGGGTAAACCAATTCAAAGGTAGTAATACGAGTACCCGTTGCATGATGAACGGAATCTGCAATGACAGTTGCCTTAATCATTAGAATGACCTTAGATAGTTAGTAATACCACTACGGTTTTCTGTAATCCTCTTGGCCTGAACATATACCAGCTTAAACTCACTACGTGGTAGTTCCTGTAATACTGCTATACCTTCAGTAAGAGCCACAGAACACGCTACAGCGGTTTCTTTTTTAAAGGAGTACAAGTCTTCATACATGAGGGCTTCATACTCTTTACGGAGCATACAGAGAGCATCTCTTGCCTTATCACTTACTTCTTGTGAACCAGCAGATATAGCTAAGCTGTATATGATAAAGACTTGTTCGAAAACAAAGTCTAGTAATCTATCAGGGCTATTAGTCCCCATAAATAATTTTGTTGCGTAGGAACGAGCTTTACGGTTGAGTTCGTACTCATCCTCTATGCCTTTATTATAAAGAACAGGATTTCGTTCCCTTTTTCTTAGGAATGGGATACGCATTAGTATTTACTACCTCTTCTATACCAGGGGTAATGATGGGTAGTGCTCTTACCTTTGAATACATCCTTAGTACAAGGATTCTTTTGTATTTGAGCCAGGTAAAGGTGCATTTCGTCATAGCAAGGACTAAGCCAGAACTTATCTGTAATTCGGTCTACCTTAGATTTTAGATGAGGTTCTGGGGGGATGTATGAATGGACATTAAAAGGTCTGCTGGTAGTCCATCCTTTCTGAATAAGAACCTGCATTGCTGCATAAAGATCTGATTCAGTCCCATTCTCCACTTGGTCATGAATAGTTTTACCTAAAGTAAGCATTGCAGTTTGTTCCAGCTTACCAAAGTCCAGTCCTTGCAGGATAGACTTACCATTTCGTCTGTTTGACATAAGAGTACCTGTAATTAAAAAAGCCCACGGGTTAGGTGGGCTTGGATTAGGAGATGGATAAGCAATGAGCTGGAAGTAACTTCCACAAGCACCACTATGCAATGATGCTTAGGTTAGTTACTTATCAGACTGGCTCGTTTGAGACACGTTGTACTGGTTCCCGCTGCCAACGTTAACGATTGTAGTCTGAGACTGTCCTTTGTTAGACAGTGACCAGATCAGTGCTACTACCCAGAAGACTAAAGACCAGCCTAATACGATATTGAGTACACCGATTCCCCACTTAGAGGCATGGCCTCGTGCAAAAGCAATAATAGTAGGGATAAGGTATACAGCTAGTAAAAATAACAGAACGAGAATTGCTGCTAAAGATTCCATGATGGTTCCTTTGTGGGGTTGAGTTAGTTTCTTCACAAATAGCCCAACTATGCTGGGCTATTTAGGCAGCTACTTACTCAGAGTCTTTGCTTGCAGGTGTAAGAGCTTTCTTCAGGTAATTGCGTACTGAGCGATAAGTTTCTTTGGTTTCTATATAGTTATTATCTACAAATATGACGCGTGCACAGTCAGACAGTGGAATCTGTTCTACTGCAATTATATTTGCAGCATTAATGGTTAAGCGTACATCTGAAGTTGCATGAGTTACTTGAAATACTGACATGTTGTTTCCTTATTTGCTGCTTCTTGCAGCTACTGGTTTGTTTGGTTGACACTGGTACTTACCTTCATAATGACAATGCTCTGCTATCTCTTCGAAGATAACCTGAGCTATGCCAGTACCAGCTTTTATTGTAACAGGCAAAACACCCGAATATCGAAGCTCAAGGGTAAGGAAACCTTTCCACCCTGGTTCGATATTGGTTGTCATGCTTGCATCAATTCCCTTTCTGGCCCATGTACTCTTATTAAGTACACGGCCCATAAGGTTTGGTGGGACGTCGAACTCTTCTATGGCTGACGCTAGTACGAATCGTCGCCCCAAGAACATAGTCACATCCTGCTTAATACGAATATCATATCCGCATTCTGTAAGACCCCAAGAAAAACCATTACTGGTTTGCTTAGAGTCCACCATGTTCTTTATAGGAGCCAGTTCTAATAAACGACTACGGTTAATAATCATTTCATTCCTTTAGGGATATGAACTACCTCCCCAAAAGGTACGGTAGCATTGGGATTATTCAGAACACACCAGATGATAGGAATATCAAATGGTAATTCTTCCATTGGACGAACATACATATCGGAGAATATGATTGCAGCGGTTGGTTTATTCTTAATAATCCAATCACGTACTGGCACAAGGCTTGTACCACCACGGCCTGTAATCTTAATCTCCTCAAAAGTATCTTCTTCAGTGATGTCTATCTCTTCTTGGATAATATCGTCGAAGGTAATTAGGGTCATCTTCTTGGGATTGAACTGGCTCTTAACGTAGGCAACCTCTGAGTTAAAACGCAGAGAGTCAGCACTACTAATAGAACCAGATACATCCTCAAAGTAGGCTAAATGTCGTAAACGACCTTCATCATCTTCCAGAGAAGGTAGATAGATGTCAGTGAAACGACGGTTAGGTCTGGCCCACGTATAGTGTGTATCATCAATGTCGGTAAAGAAGTTCAGCAGGACTTCCTGCCATGGAACCACTGGTTTAAGGAATTGGGTAATAACCTCTTCCATACGACCAGCACCTTTACCGGGCATTGTTCCACCAGCCATCTTCTGGCTTTGCATTGCACGTACTACGTTGTTGACAACAGCACCCTGGGACTGCCTCAAAGAGGGAGCTTTCATGTCGCCAGCAAGACCTGCTCCAGCACCCCCTGACGGCTTCTGCCTTTTCTGAGGGTTCTTCATCAGGTCATCGTAGATATCTTCTTCGACCCATCCTTTATATTGAGGGTCTTTGCAAATGCCTTCGTCGATACCAGTGAATTTGTAACCATCTTCCTCTAACTGAAGGTTGATGAAGTGGTCACATGCCTGGTTCCAGACTTCTGGGTCACGGCTTCCACAACGGATTCCATGTAGATATGCCACATGCCAGAGTTCGTGCATTAGCACTGTTTCTCTTGCATCAGGACACATCCAGATAAAGAAGTCTGGGTTGAAATGGAGTTCTATCCCATCGGTACATGCAGTGAGACAACCCTCACGTTTCCATGAGAACTTAAGACTACACAGCAATGAACCAAAAAACGCTGCACTGCGTCCGAGAAATGCGTTGGCCTGTATTCTATCGTACTCCCTCATTAACTGTTCATCAGTGAGGTTATGTGGTGGTATGTTATTCATTAAGATGCTCCATGATTTATATGGTAACCCAATAATTATTCTGCTTCCTTTCTGGCTGTAATGGCCTCTTGTTTACTGTTAAATTTTCCTAAGTAAATTTGTTTACCATTATCATTTATATGGGCAGCCCAGATTTTATCTCGTGTGTGCCAGTAAACCCCTGTCACACCCGATGTATTTGTAATTCTCTTGGTTTGATTTTTGCAGTTAATTGCGTTTGTTACTAAACGGAAATTGCTCGGGTAATTGTTTAATCTATTATGGTCAATATGGTCTACCTGCATACCGTCAGGTATTGGTCCAATTTCCATTTCATAAATTATGCGATGAACTAAATGCATTTTCTTATTGCATTTAACACGCAAATACCCACTGTTATCCAAACAACCAGCAATGGCACCTGCTTTTACGCAGCCCCTGCTTACTTTCCAGTAGAGGGAACCATTGCTATAAACAAATAGTTCATGCCAGTTCATAGTTTATCCGTGAATGTAACGAGAGATATTGGCAGCAGCCTTACGCCATTCAGGGGTAGCCTGAATTTCTGGTAAGGCTTTACCTACTGTACGGAAGTACAGAATCTTATGGGTGAACGTCTTAAAGCGTTCAATATACTGAAGCACATCAGCGAAGTTATCTTCAGTAGTCTTGTTAGCCAGATGGTTAACGGTAGCCCAACACAGGTTATTATCTTCCGGTAGTGCACAGCCTAAAGGGTCTTTGACTACCTTCTCAATCGTAATCATACGATTATATACCTGAGTGAACTGAACAAACTCTACGGCCTTACCTGGTGTAACAAAACCACTGTAGTACAGGGAATCTTCGTCAGGCAGAGCACCTTCTGGTCGATTCTTAAGGTCTTTGTTAACAAAGTCCCAGGTACGAGGACAACAGAATGTCTTGTTCTTATGGGCAGGGTCAAAGTCATGCAGATAACCAGGGTTAGCATGTAAGAATGCAACCAGACGCTCATCCCATTCTTGTGGAATCATTACGTCTTCAACAAAGATGTCGAAGTTAAGTTCCATTTCGAAGTGGACAACACGGGATTGCATTGCAGTACCCAGTGGGTTAACGATAGCTCGGTCAGTAGCTTTGTTACCGGCACAGATAATCATCACATTAGGGTGAAGTTTCTTCTGACCAGTCATACGGTCGAGAATCAGTTTGTATGCAGCAGCTACTACTTCTTTCTTAGCTGAGTTGAACTCATCGCATTATCTTCACATTAGTTCGCAACTACTAATGCCGTCAGTACACTCAGTGAATACTGACTGCTGCATGTCACCATGCAGAGGAGACTATATCAAAGCCCTATTACTAGGGCTGTTACCGTTTCGAGTGCCATTAGCTTGCACCCTACTCTACTCACTTCCACATTTCTGTGTGTTTTCGATAGTCGTTTGGCATTTAAATGAAATTGGTACTGTACCCAATCTGTGTAAGATTGTTGTTAGTTACGTAGGAGTCATAGGCTTTGGCAGCCTCTTCCTCTGTCTTGTAACGCCCCAAACCAATAGATTTCTTATTAACCCTTATAT
>SKEF01000157.1_pt2 | contig 58275 bp, 55 predicted proteins | sample 4826691 | NCBI WGS metagenome assembly SKEF01 (sample SAMN11008816, study PRJNA524170) | human gut metagenome | biome: Human fecal sample; material: Feces; isolation source: fecal sample from pouch patient p23, p27 | host: Homo sapiens | place: Israel: Tel-Aviv | collected 2016-08-24
GGAACACGTTTACGAGAAAAAGAAGGAAAAACACATTTTGTTGTTATGGATTTTCGAAATGTCAGTAGATTATTTGCCGATCCAGATTGGGATGGTCCAATTGAGATGGATGAAGATTTTAATCCTAAGTCCGGGTCGGAAAGAAATACTAAACCACCTGTAGGACCAGGACCCGATCCTATAGATCCAAAGCAGCCGAAGCCAATTGTGAATCGGGATGGATGTCAGGTGAAAATTGTCTATAAGACTGTATCCGTTTATGACGCAAATGGGAAATTGCTTCGTCAAGAAAGTATTATCGACTACACGAAGGAGAATATTCTGGGTGCATATGCTTCTTTGGATAATTTTATCCGAAAATGGTCTGCAGAAGAAAAGAAAGAAAAAATCAAGGGACTTTTGCGTGAACAGGGGATTGATCTTGAAACATTGAAGGAAGATCAGGGAATGTCAGATGTTGATGATTTTGATTTTATATGTCATATTGCATTTGATAAGAAACCATTGACACGCAAAGAACGTGCTGAAAATGTTAAGAAAAGAGATTTCCTGAATAAATATAGTGGTGCTGCCAGAGAAGTGTTGGAGGCATTATTGGATAAATATATGAATACGGGAATATATGAAATAGAAAAGACAGAAATATTGAAACTAGATCCTTTTATGAGAATGGGAAAGCCACAGAAGATAGCTTCTTATTTTGGAGGTAAGGATGGATATTTGAAAGCAGTGAAAGAACTGGAAAATGCGATTTATGATGGAGGAGCAGCATAAGAATGGGAAATATGTCAAATTTTGTAAAAAGAGTAAGAGATATCATGCGTAATGATGCAGGTATCAATGGTGATGCACAGCGTATTGAACAGATAGCATGGATGCTCTTTTTAAAAGTATATGATGCAAAAGAACAGGATTGGGAATGGGATGAAGAAGACTATCAGTCCATTATTCCAGAAAAATGTCGTTGGAGGAACTGGGGACATGATGAAGATGGAAAAGGAATGACAGGAGATATTCTCTTGGATTTCGTAAATAATATATTGTTTCCAACGTTGAAAAATCTTCCGGTCAATGCAGATACTCCAATAAAAAAGGCTATTGTCCAGACAACATTTGCTGATGCGAATAACTATATGAAAGACGGTGTTCTTCTCCGTCAGGTTATTGGTGTAATTGATGAGTTGGATTTGACAGATTATGAAGAAAGTCATGCTTTTGGAGAAATTTATGAAACAATCCTTAAAGAATTGCAGAGTGCAGGCTCTTCTGGAGAATTTTACACACCTCGTGCAGTGACAGATTTTATGGCACAGATGATAAAACCACAGATAGGCGAAAAAATGGCAGATTTTGCTTGTGGTACAGGTGGATTTATCACAAGCTGGTTAAAAGAGCTAAAGAAAAAGGTTAAGACAACCGAGGATGAAGAAATGTATGCAAACTCTATATATGGAATTGAAAAGAAGCAATTTCCGTATATGCTTTGTATCACAAATATGTTATTACACGATTTAGATGTTCCTCAGGTTTTTCATGACAACACATTGTTGAGAGATGTTCTTGATTACACAGAGGATGATCAGGTGGATGTTATTCTTATGAATCCTCCCTATGGAGGCTCAGAGAAAACAGAAGTCAAAAATCATTTTCCATCCGATCTTGCGAGCAGTGAGACGGCAGATCTTTTTATGTCAGTTATCATGTATCGTTTAAAAGAAAATGGTAGAGCAGCGGTAATCCTGCCAGATGGATTTTTATTTGGAACAGACAATGCAAAAGTAGCCATTAAAACAAAACTGTTTTCTGAGTTTAATGTACACACAATTGTCCGTATGCCTGGAAGTGTTTTTTCTCCGTATACATCAATCACAACCAATATTTTGTTCTTTGATAGAAATGGTACTACAAAAGAAACTTGGTTTTACCGCCTGGATATGCCAGAAGGATACAAGCATTTCAGTAAGACAAAACCTATGAAATTAGAGCATTTTGCACCAGCAGTTGAGTGGTGGGAAAATCGCCAGGAAATACAGGAAGAGGGATTTGATAAGGCAAAGAAATACAGCATAGATGAAATCAAAGAGAAGAACTATAACATAGACCTTTGCGGATATCCTCATGAGGAAGAAGAAATTTTACCACCAAAGGAACTAATTCAGCAGTATCAGGAAAAAAGAGCCAGTTTAAATGCTGATATTGATAGAATTCTGGCGCAGATAACAGATATTTTGGGAATAAATCTGGAGGAGAACTAATGACTGGACAACAATTAAAAAATTCTATATTACAAATGGCTGTACAGGGTAAACTTGTCCCTCAGGATCCAAATGATGAGCCAGCATCTGTTCTCTTAGAACGTATTAGAATCGAGAAAGAACAGTTGATAAAAGAAGGAAAAATCAAGAAAGAAAAGAAGCCTTCTATAATCTTCCGGGGAGCCGATAATTTGCCTTATGAGAAGGTTGGAAAGAACGAACCGGTATGTATTGCAGATGATGTGCCATTTGAAATTCCAGATTCTTGGGAATGGGTAAGATTAAAGAACCTTGTAAAAAAAGAAATTAAGCGTGGAAAATCGCCTAAATATACTGTTTCCAGCAATATTCAGGTGTTTGCACAAAAGTGTAATGTCAAAGCAGGCGGTATTGATATGACACTTGCAAAATATTTGGATGATACGGTATTTTCTAAATATCCAGAAGAGGAATGTATGCGAGACAGCGATATTGTTATCAATTCTACCGGAAATGGGACACTTGGTCGTATAGGAATGTTTCATGATTCTGATCGTATCAATGAAAATACTATTGTGCCGGATTCTCACGTTACTGTTATTAGAGCATCGGAATTTTTATCAGCAGATTATATTTTTTATGTTTTGAATTATTACCAGCCATATTTAGAAAAAAGTTGTTCTGGTTCAACAAATCAAACAGAACTTAAGCCGGCGGTGATTTCTGAACTATTTATTCCTATGCCTCCTGTTAACGAACAAACTCGTATTATTACTAAATTGATTGAAGCACTAAATTTATCAAAGCTATATGGGGAAAAAGAAATTTTGTTACAAAAATATAATCAAGATTTCCCTGAACAGTTAAAAAAATCTATTCTTCAATATGCGGTTCAGGGGAAACTTGTACCACAAGATCCTAACGATGAACCAGCCTCCGTTCTTTTGGAACGCATTCGAGCTGAGAAGCAAAAGTTAGTTGCAGAAGGAAAAATCAAAAAAGATAAGCACGAATCCGTCATTTTCAGAAGGGATAATTCTCATTATGAAAAGCGTGATTCTGAGGAAGTCTGCATTGATGATGAACTTCCTTATGAAATACCCAAAACGTGGTGTTGGGCAAGAATGGGAAGTTGTCTGGATGTTCGAGATGGAACACACGATACACCCAAGTATGTTACTGAAGGCATTCCTCTTGTAACAAGCAAAAATCTATGCAATGGGAAAATTGACTTTTCAACGGCAAAATTTATAAGCAAAGAAGATCATCTTGCAATTTCTCAGCGTTCAAAGGTTGATAGCGAAGATATAATGTATGCCATGATTGGAAGCATTGGCAATCCTGTGCTTTACAATGGAAATGCTGCATTCAGTATTAAAAATATGGCGCTATTCAAAAAAATAAACAATGGATTAGATATGGAATATGTATACTGGTTCCTTTATTTATCGCAAGATACTATGAAGAAATTTTCTTCTGGCGGTGTACAGTCATTTGTTTCATTAGGTTATTTGCGTAATTATTGGATTCCTGTTCCACCTATTGAAGAACAACATAGAATCGTTACTACTATAAAGCAAATACTGCCTAAACTCAGCACTTTGTAAAGTTCTCATTATGAGAAGTTAGACGGAATTGAGCGTTGTATTGATGATGAAATACCGTTTGAAATACCAGATTCTTGGGAGTGGGTACGTTTTTATAATATTGCATCATTTCAAAATGGTGACCGTAGCAAAAATTATCCTAATAGAAACGAATATGTTTCAAAAGGTGTTGCATGGATAAATACCGGTCACATTACTTCAGACGGTTTTTTAAATGTCAATACGATGAATTATATCGCCGAAGAAAAATATAATTCATTGTCTAATGGTCATATACAAAAAGGTGATTTAGTTTACTGTTTAAGGGGTGCAACATTTGGAAAAGTGGCAAGAATAGAGCCGTTCTCTAAAGGTGCTATTGCATCATCTCTAATGATTATTCGTCCATTCGATGTCAGCTTACGCAATTATATTTATTGGTACTTGCGTTCGCCGATTGCCTATATTGAACTTCATAAATACAGTAATGGATCTGCTCAGCCAAATCTTGCAGCTAAAGATGTAGGAAAATATCTTGTGCCTATACCTCCACTGGATGAGCAAATACGAATTCTAAATGAATCTATCCGTTTATTAGCAATTATTGAAAATATATAAAAAAGACAAGGCATACATGTCAAGGACTCCGATATGTATGCCTTTCCTATTACCAATTTATGATTGTATCTACAATTTCACGTTGTTCAGTGGATGTTTTTCGGAGATAAATACGGGTAGTTTCAATACTTTCATGCCCCATAAGATCGGCAAGAAACGCTATATCATTGCAGCGTTCCAAGAAACTTTTTGCAAATCTGTGTCGGAATGAATGGGGATATACCACCGCCGGATTAATATTGTATCTTGCCGCTAATTTTTTCAGCTGTCCCGAAATGCCACGAGTAGTAATACGCTCACCATACTTGTTCAAAAAAATGAAGCCGCTTTCTTGTTGCTTTTCAGCCAACCACGAAAGAGCTTCGTTTTGCAATTCTTTGGGAATATAAATTCTACGCAGTTTGCCGCCTTTGGAGTATAAGTCAAGATGCCCCAATTTAACATGTTCAGCCTTAATCTGAATCAATTCACTGACTCTGGCTCCCGTAGCGGCAAGAAAACGGATTACGAAATACCAAAACATTTCCTCATCCTTTTTTAGACAGGATTTAAAGTATTCATAGTCCGCTTCACTAATCACGTTTTCCAGGTAGCTTTTCTGTTGCACCCTGACAAATGGCAATTTCAATTTTTCTTTTCCGATGCACTCCAGATAGCAGTTCAGTGCTCGTAATCTGAGATTTACAGTCTTAGGCTTATAATTTTCAATAAGCCATACCTTATATTCTCGCAGCTTTTTCTGTGTGACATCATCGTATTGTTGTCCGTATTGCTTAATAGCAAACATATACGATGAGATAGTGTTTTCTGAGAGATTGCTTTCTCTCAAATGTCTTTCAAATTTTTCGTTTTCTATCATAGCGAAAGACCTCCTTTCGCCAGATATTATACAATTAATCATTAAATTAAAGAGATTTTATCGAACAATTCTCCCTGCTTTTCAATGATACGCTTTTGTTCCGAAATAGGTGCAATAGGAATAAGTAAAGAATCCCAAATACCTCGATTTATAATAGGAGTTGCTGTCCCTCCTGCTTGTTTTTTAATATTTTTAAGAAAATACGGCGATTGCATAATCGCATAAATATATTCATTGCAAATAATTATTGGTGAAATCGAATTTATCTGTTGGTTAAAGCAAACTTTTTTGTTTGCTATTGCTGTTTTACCAATAGAACCTCCTATACAAACTTGGAGTATTGATCCTTTAGGACATACACGAGCAACCATTTTTCCTTCCATAGACAAGGACTGATTATCATAGAAAACAGTTCCATTTTGAATATCTCCTGGAGTAATAAACGGAATTTCATCACCAATATATTCTGGATGTGTTTTTGATGGTGTATTTCCAGTCTGCGTGATCCCTACAAGTTTTAATCTACACCATTCCCAGCTCTCTGGAATTTCAAACGGTATTTCATCATCAATACAACGCTCAATTCCGTCTAACTTCTCATAATGAGAATTATCCCTTCTAATAATAACGGATTCATGTTTATCACGTTTAATTTTACCTGCCTTAATTAGTTGCTCTTTCTCTGCACGAATGCGTTTCAGAAGGACGGAAGCAGGTTCATCGGTAGGATCTTGTGGAACAAGTTTACCTTGAACAGCTTCTTGAAGAATCGATTTTCTAAGCATGTCAGGAAAATCACCATTCAATTTAGTTATTTCTGAATATGCTACATCATATTTTTTAACATATAGCATAAGCTCTTTTAGCTTTTTATTTATGCGGATTTGTTCTGCAAGTGGAGGAATCGGGATTAGCTGTTCCTTTATCATTTTTTGGGTTATTTGATTGATGGTTTCAGTTTTAACACCATCAAGCTGTCCTCTAAATATTGGAGATTCAATAAATGTCAGAATATACGGATTTAGTTTTCCTGAAAGAAAACTGGTGTATTTAGCCATAAATGCACCAAAAGCCATTCCATCCACATCTACTATGGCAGACTTGCCTACTAATGTCCTACTTCCATTTCTAGCGCATATTAAAATGTCACCTTTACCTATCATTGCTCGTTCAGGAACACTACAGGAAACATAAACAATGTCATTATATTCCATTTTTCCATTTTGAATATTATTGGAACGCAGAACTGCTATTCCGTTTTTATCATCTACTTTATCACTGGGTTTATAGGTAAGTCCGATATTTGTTTCACCAATGCTTCCCAATCTCACCCACTCCCAGCTCTCCGGAATCTCAAACGGTACTTCATCTGCAATACATACCGGTACGTTCTTTCCAATCTTCTCATAAGGCAAATTATTGATACTTAATAAAGCAATATATGTTATACTGAGAATAGTTGTAATTCATTATAAGTACCAGATAAACAGTTAAGTTGGGAGAGTAACAATATGCAGTTGGGATGGATAGATTTTTCAAAGGAAGACAGGCAGAAGGCATTGGATGTGATTAACCTTCTGAGTGAACAGGGAGCAGTCGATGAACTTGGAATCGGCATTATTCGTGATGCTTTTGCCAATTATTTCTTTCCTGGGACCTCTACCATCCAGACTAGGGCAAAGTATTTCCTTATTGTTCCATATGTCTTGAGAGAGGCTGTTGATGGCAGATACGGCAGAGATGTGAATAGGATTCTTAAAGCAATTGATTCTGCTGAAAAAGATTGTGGTATTAGATTATTGAATGCAGATCCAAAGGCAGAGGGAGTTATTGGAACTCGTGTATTGCCAAAAGGCTGGGTAGCAAGAAAGCCATCAGACATTTACTGGAATGGTATTCGCACCTATGGAATATTTTGTGATTATGGTCTATCTATTACTGAATATGTTTCTTTAGCAACGAAGCTTCGAGAAGAGAAGAAGGTTAGCCGATTGGGAAATCGAAATGATGATACGAAAGAAAATGAGAGAGATGATTTGGATGCAGGAGATATCAGCAATATAAGATTTTGGAATCTGCCCATTTATCATGATGATTGGAGAGATAATCTTTCGATAGAACTGACAAAGGAAGAAGCTTTTTATCTTGATAAGCAGATGCAGAAGTCAACAAAAGGAACTCTTTTAGAATATGTGCTGAAAAACCATATTGATTTGAATCAGTTTGACAGCTTTGCTGCTTTAACAGCTGCATTATCCGAAAAAGTAGATGCAGCGCTTGCAAATATGATGAAGCTTGCCTGTGATTTTAATAATTTGGTGTATATGGCAAGGGTAAGATATAATGTCATGTTGTCAGGAGGCGAAAACGATGAGGCAATCAATAATTGGGATAGAATTCAACAGGATATCGGCCACAGGGCAAAGGTTGATCTGGATGCAGTGTTTGGTGAATTAGAATTGATTAATCCAAGAGCTAAGAGTTTTCTGTGCGGAATACAAGCAGCATTTATGGCATCTGATATTGATATGGCTGATGAACTGATTCGTAAGAGAGAATGTAGTTTAAAAGGTACAGGCAGGGCAAAACTAAGCCGGACAAAAGAATTTGACCATTCCAAATGGGTTGGGGGCAGAGAACTTGATTATAGATTTTCTAATGCCAGAAGAATACTGAATGATATTTATGCTGGGGAGGTGTGTTCTGATGTTTAGACCGGATTCAAACCAAGATAGAACGAATTACAGTTCAATTTTAATGCCTCCTGATGGATATCGATTAGACAGCGCAGTTGGTACAACATATTCCCTTGATTTGGAAGCACTCACAGCTGTGGCGATATGTCTTGGATTATCAGAAGAGACAGACAGTAAGCTTATGTAGAATCCGATTGGTATGTTGAATGCATTGCAGAAGGTATCAGATAAAGTTGTGCTGTTTTGTGAAGCAGGACAGATTAAAGTGCCATCAAAACCCACAGCACTATCTATTTTATTAGAAAAAATGGTAGTAGAGGTTGCATTGTCAAAGGATAGACAGCTTGGTCGATACCCATCATTTCATCCGAAAACATGGGTATTAGCATATGTAAACGCTGAGGGAGATAAAAAATATCGTTTTGTGATAATGAGCAGGAATCTGACTTTTGACCGGAGCTGGGATGTCAGTTTTGCAATGGACAGCAGTGAGAGTGTCAGACAAAAGAAAAAGACCAGACCAATCTGTGATTTTTTAGAATATCTTGCAGAGAATGTCCATAATACGAGCATAAATGCCGGAAAGAAAAGAAATTTAATTCGTGGTTTGAGGACAGAGTTGAACAGTGTTTCTTTTTCTTTGGAAAACAAGAGGTTTGGTGAGAATTTTGAGGTACTTCCACTTGGTATTGGCAGGAATGCCTATCAGATGAAGGATGATATTCTATTCTGTAAGGAAAAAGGAAATGCTAATTCAACTTTTAATGAGCTTGTAGTAATGTCTCCTTTTTTATCAGAAAGTGTAATTGCAGATTTTAATCTTGCAGACAGGGCACTATCAGAATGTAAGCGAACACTTATTACAAGACGTTCCGAGCTTGGAAAACTCAAAACATCAGATGTAGATAATTTTACCATCTATGCATTAAAGGACGAAATTATAGATGGCGAAGATGAAATATCGGATGAACTGACAGATAAAAAGAAACAAGATATTCATGCAAAGATATATCTTAGAAGAAAATATTCAGATGTTGATCTGTATCTCGGCTCCATGAATGCTTCCTATTCTGCAATTAATAAGAATGTGGAAATGATGCTGTGGCTTGGCACCAAGAATATGTATTTTAATGGGAATAAATTTTTAGAAGATATTTTCTGCGGATCTGAAGATAATGTGAAAAATCCATTTGAAAAGGTAACGGTAGATGATGCAGTTCAGGAGACAGAAAGTAACAATAAAAATCTATTAGAACAGAAGATTAAGGATTTATGCCGTACAAAACGACAGGCAGTAATTTTAGAAGATACGGAGAAGACTGGAAAGTATAAGATAGAGGTTGAGTTTAGCGGTATCGAATATGATTGTGAAATTGCGGTATCACCATTTAATTCCAGACAAGAGCAGATACTATCAGAACACATATCGTTTTCAGATCTGGATATACTGCAACTGTCGGAATTTTATGAGATAACAGCAAAAGCAGGAGAAGATATCATTCATAGGATTATTATGATTCCGACAAACGGTTTCCCAGAGGACAGAGAAAGTGCTGCAGTAAACAGTGTTGTAAAGGATAGAGCTTCATTTGTAGAATATATTGCTTTTGTACTGGGGGATGATTATATTGCATCTATGCTTGAAGGAAAGCAGATGGGAGAATCCGGATTTTTCTGTAATTCAAGCGATGCTATGCCGGCACTTTATGAGAAGATGCTTAAGACTTCTGTAGAAGAGCCGGAGAGAATAAAAGATATCGGGTATATACTTAAAATGGTTACTGATAATGAGATTATACCGGATGAATTTCGTGAACTTTATGGAACGTTTTGTAATACTTTGAAAATCAAAAGATAACGAGGTGATGTCATGTCAGAATTTAATATAGATGAAATCGAAAAGCGCACCCTTGCCGGTCTGAAAGATTTTCAAAGAGCTACGGTAGAAAGAGTGGATTATCTTTTCAGGCATAATCAGAATCGTGTGCTTGTTGCTGATGAGGTCGGTATGGGAAAAACTCTTATTGCCAGAGGGGCAATTGTGAAGACAGCGCGGCTTAGAATGGAAGAAAATGATGAGCTGTTTAAAGTTATATATATTTGCTCTAATCAGAACATAGCAAATCAAAATATTAGAAAACTTGATGTGACAGGAAAAAATAGTATTGGTTCAGTAGCTGATACAAGATTATCTATGCAGCATTTGAAGATTACTGAGCAGGAGAACGATCCTCGGGTAAAGGAAGGCTATATACAGCTTATTCCACTTACACCAGAAACGTCTTTCCGTATGACTTCTGGAGGAGGAAGTGTACAGGAAAGAGCATTAATGTTTGCAATCTTAAAGAGAATACCTGACTTTAAAGGGCATGTGATTTCTCTCGAAAAATTTATGATACTGGATGCTGTGAAAGCATGGGATGGATGGGCGAAATGTAACTTTGAAAAGCGTGTAACAGAATGTGAAAAGATATCCAATGGCAGTTATCCTAAAAAGGTAATTGAAAAGATTGTAAATTATCCAGAATATAATGTAATTAGGGAGATGCTGCTTAATCATCTGAGGGAGAGAAAATATAATAAGCAGCTTACGTATTCCAATTATTATGTAATGAATAAACTTCGTGTGATGTTTGCGAGAATTAGTGTATCTATGCTTGAGCCAGATCTTGTAATCATGGATGAATTTCAGAGATTTAAATTTCTTCTATCATCTGATGACAGTGAGCTTGGTATCCTTGCACATAGTTTCCTTAGTGGACATGATACAAGAGTACTTCTTTTGTCAGCAACACCATACAAATTGTATTCTACGCTTGAAGAGATTGATGAAAACCAGCTGGACGAACATTATGCAGAGTTCTTTCAGGTTATGGACTTTCTTTTTGATGATGAGGTCAAAGATACAGGTTTTAAGGAAATCTGGAAAAATTATTCCGTTGCTTTAAGTGAATTAAAAGCTGGAGACAGTGCGATTATCCGTATGAAGGAACTTGCAGAAAACGCCATGTATCAAGGGGTCAGCAGGACAGAACGAATATCCGTTATGGATTCGGGTGATTATATCGATGACAGCAGTGTGAAACACCATCTGCGGATAGATGGGAACGACATTAATTCTTATATACAGATGTCACGATTATTGTCAAAAACAGATTCAAAACGCACGCTGCCGGTAGATTACGCAAAGAGCTGTCCTTATCTTATGTCTTTTATGAAAAAATATAAATTAAAGGAGCATATTGAAACATATTATAAGAAATATCCCGATGAATTTGGAACCGGAAGAGAACAGAGCCTTTTATGGTTGAATCGCAATAAAATCAATAAATATGATGAACTGCCGAAAACCAACGCAAGACTTGAGGCTCTGAAAGAAAAGGCATTTACAAGTGGTGCGGAAAAATATCTTTGGATTCCTCCATCACTGCCATATTATGAGATGCAGGGAGCATATAAAAACAGCAAAGGGTTTTCAAAAATACTTGTTTTTTCTGCATGGGAGATGGTTCCACGAATGATAGGTGCGCTTGTGTCCTATGAGGCGGAAAGACTTACCGTTGGGAAACTGGTACATCAGATAAAGAACCAGGATAAGAAGAACACCAGTTATTTTGCGGAGGGTTCAAGAAGGTATCCGGTGGCAAGACTCAGGTTTAATGTCTCAAATGGAGAAGTAAGAGGCATGAGCCTGTTTGCATTGCTTTATCCATCAAAGACACTTTCAGATATGTATTTACCGATTGAAGCATTGAATAATCATGAATCATTAGAAGTAATAGAAAAATCTATACGGATGAAACTGAAAGAAAAACTTGCAGCAATCGAAGAAAAGTATGGTGATTCGTCTAGCAATAAGGAGGATGCCAGATGGTATTATCTCGCACCGATGTTCATGGATGGAGTCATTTATGCAAAACATTGGATAGACGATATTGTGTGGGAAAGGAATGTAGACGAAGAAGATAAGGCATCTGAAGTCGGAAACAGTTCAAAGGATAAGAGAAATAAAGGATTTATTGCTCATATAGATAAGTTGAGAAGTTATCTTGATGCACCAGAAGAGATTCATCTTGGCAGAAAACCAGACGATTTGCTTGAAACTCTGGTAAATATGGTGCTGGGTTCGCCAGCAATATGCATTTATCGTTCAAATGGAAGAAGCGCAGCCAGAGCAACATCACTGGCAAAAGTGTTTGTGAATAATTTTAACTTACCGGAGTCAACAGCTATCATTGACCTTGCCTATGGTAGATGCAGAGATGATAATTCTCATTGGCAGAATGTACTTAAATACTGTAAGGATGGCTGCTTTCAGGCAATGATAGATGAGTATATCCATATGTTGCAGGAAACAGCGGGTTTTCAGTCAGAGGGTAACCAGTATCAAATCGTTCATGATATGATGATGGATTCATTGAAAATACATACATCTACCTATATCGCTGATACTTATCCTGATTTCAAAAAGCGTATTAACGGAGCTGACAAGAAAAGTGACGGGTGTCGAATCAGGTCGAGTTATGCGGTAGGATTTACAAAGGATGCGGGAGATAATTCCAAGGTAGTCATGCGTAAAGAAAACATTAGAAATGCATTTAATTCACCAATGCGTCCGTTCGTGCTTGCTACAACATCTATTGGGCAGGAAGGACTTGATTTTCATAATTACTGTCGTGTGATTATGCACTGGAATCTTCCAGGAAATCCGATTAATCTTGAGCAGAGAGAGGGCAGAATTAATAGATTTAAGTGCCTGGCAATCAGACAGAATGTTGCCGATAAATATGGTAAGGCAGTTGGAATGGAGTTTAAACGTGACATTTGGAAAGAAATGTTTGAAGCTGCAAAAGCGGAAAAGCAGGATGATCAATCAGAACTTGTACCATTCTGGTGCTTTGGGAAAGATCAGAGTGTAAAGATAGAAAGACTTGTGCCAATGTATCCGATGAGTAAGGACGAGGTGAATTATGAAAGACTAATAAAGATTCTATCTCTTTACCGGCTTACATTAGGTCAGGCAAGGCAGGAAGAACTACTGGAATATTTGTTCAAGGAATTTAAAGATACAAGCGGATTGAAGGAATTATTTATTGATTTGAGTCCGTTTTCAAAAGGAAAAGAGGGCTGATGATATGAGAATATTTTTTGCAATATAGCATGGATGAAAGAATACCGGCTAATATTTGAAAAAAATATTGCAGTCAACGGGCCGAACATCCTATACAATGGTGATGCAGATTGTTGGTGCAGTCATTAACATTATTTTAGATCCAATCTTTATTTTTGGATATTTTGGTTTACCAGCAATGGGAACCAGAGGTGCGGCGATTGCCATAGTAACAGGTTAGATTGGTTTGATTATCATGGAGATGTTACCGGTACAGTTAATATCAGCATTTGCACCTAGCATCAGTTCTAGGGAAAGTGATTGGAATTAATGGAATATGGTGGAGCTTTCTGATAAGTGAAACAGTAACAGTTATATTGGCAATTATTTATATTGGCAATTATTTATCTTGGAATCGCTGAAAAGAAAGAATTCTATTGTTATATCATTACGTAAGTGATATACTAAAAAGACAGAAAAAAACCGTGTGAAATTACAGTTTTACTTTTGCACGGTTTCTTTTATATAGATAAGTTAGTCACAACTAATATTGAAATAGTATGAAGGACCACAAAATAGTAGTTTTTCTGATTTTAAAGAAAGGAATATGCAAAGCTAATGAATACTTTTTTTGGCATATTAATTCCATTTATTGGAACAACGCTGGGTGCAGCGTGTGTGTTTTTTATGAAAAAAACGCTAGGAAAATCAGTGCAACGTGCACTTACAGGATTTGCAGCAGGTGTAATGGTTGCTGCTTCAATCTGGAGCCTTCTGATTCCGGCCATTAAACAATCTGAGAATATGGGAGACTTATCATTTGTTCCGGCAGTTGCTGGGTTCTGGATTGGTATATTATTTTTACTCACACTCGATCATTTGATTCCACATCTTCATGTTGGAAGTGATCAGGCAGAGGGACCGAAAAGCAGGCTTGGTCGTACTACGATGATGGTGTTGGCGGTCACATTGCATAACATTCCGGAAGGTATGGCAGTCGGTGTAATGTATGCAGGATTTCTTGCTGGAAATACACAGATTACATCAACAGGTGCACTTGCGTTATCACTTGGAATTGCTATTCAGAATTTTCCGGAAGGAGCAATTATATCCATGCCGCTTAGGGCAGAGGGAGAAAGTAAGGGAAAGGCATTTTTAGGTGGTGTACTTTCAGGGGTGGTCGAACCGATTGGCGCAGTATTGACAATTATTGCTGCACAGCTGATAATCCCGGCATTACCATATTTGCTGAGCTTTGCAGCAGGGGCTATGCTTTATGTCGTGGTTGAAGAACTAATCCCAGAAATGTCGCAGGGACAGCACTCAAATATTGGTACGGTTTTCTTTGCGGTTGGGTTTAGCTTAATGATGATTTTGGATGTGGCACTTGGGTGATAGCAAACAGGAGCAGGTATTAGAGGTATGCAGATTTCATGCACGAGAAGAAATCGCATATCGGTATCCGATTATGTATGAAATAATTCGGAAAATATTTTCACCGGAAGCATGTGTAATGTTTATGTCGGACAATGAAGCAGATGATAAATTATAAGGACAAGGACGGGAAAACAATTTATACCACAGATGTGATTGTGGAAGAACATGAATTTGCCCAGAACAAGGACAGCGGTATCGGAACGGATTCGTCAGGAACAACGAGAACAGATAAAGATGGATTCATGGAAGCACCGGATGGGGAGGTTCCATTTGACTAAAACGGAATAAATGGTTGGAGAGGTTACCCTTTATCGGGGTATCCTCTTTTCCATTTTACAGAAGATATCAAAAATTACAGGTATTCAACCTAACGAAATCGTGATATAATTAAAATATGTTCAGATGAAAAATGTGGAGGTAGCTTATGGGCGTAAGTTATAACAAATTATGGAAAATGCTCATAGATAAAAATATGAAGCGGATAGAAATGCAGTACTTCACCGGAATCAGTGGAAACATTCTTGCCCGGATGGGAAAAAATCAGTATGTATCAATGGAGACGATTGAGAAGATCTGTAAGAAGCTGGACTGCACCGTTGATGAGATGCTGGAATTTACAGATGATGAATAACAGGAGGTTGCTGTAATGACAGATACACAGCAAAGAGCAGCGGCGAAAGCATTTGCGAAAAACTGGAAAAACCGTGGATATGAAAAAGGCGACAGCCAGATTTTCTGGGTGGAGCTTCTGACAACAGTATTTGGTGTGACGGAAATATCACAGTTTATTTCTTTTGAAGAACAGGTACATCTTGATCACACCAGTTTTATTGACGGGTATATTGGGAAAACCCATGTAATGATTGAACAGAAAAGTATCAACAAGAGCCTGACGGCTGCTATCCGGCAGTCCGACGGTTCTATGCTGACACCATTTGAACAGGCAAAAAGATATTCTTCCGAATTGCCATATTCAAAAAGACCAAGATGGATTGTGACCAGTAATTTCCAGTCTTTTTATATTTATGATATGGAAAAGCCGGGCGGTGATCCGGAGATTATTCAGCTGGAAGACCTAGAAAAAGAATACTATCGGTTACAGTTTCTTGTGGATGAGGGCAACACAAATCTTCAGAGAGAAATGGAAGTTTCCATTGCAGCCGGTGAGATTGTAGGATTATTGTATGATGCACTGGCAAAACAATATGTTGACCCGACAACAGAACGTGCAATGAAAAGTCTGAATATCCTTTGTGTCAGAATGGTATTCTGCCTGTATGCAGAGGACGCTGGCATCTTTGGACAGCATGGCATGTTCCATGATTATCTGGAAGAGTTTGACACAAGACACATGAGAAAAGCTGTGATTGAACTGTTTCAGGTGCTTGATACAAAACCAGAAGACAGAGATCCATACCTGGAAGAATCTTTGGCACAGTTCCCATATGTAAATGGTGGGCTGTTTGCAAATGAGGATATTGAAATTCCACAGTTTACAGATGAAATCAGAAATCTTTTACTGGAAAAAGCATCAGCGGATTTTGACTGGTCAGAGATCAGTCCGACTATATTTGGTGCGGTATTTGAGAGTACACTGAATCCTGAGACAAGACGCTCCGGCGGTATGCACTACACCAGCATTGAAAATATTCATAAAGTCATTGATCCGCTGTTTTTGGATAATTTGAAAAATGAACTGAAAGAAATTCAGCAGATAACGGTTCAGAGAACAAAAGATAAAAAGCTGAGGGACTTCCAGATGAAGCTGTCAAATCTTCGGTGGCTTGGATCCGGCATCGGGAAGTGGAAACTTTCTTACTGAGACGTATATCAGTATCCGTCGATTGGAGAATGAAGTTATAAAAGAACTGCAAAGAGGACAAATTACTTTTGGATTTGATGAATCCTCACCAATCCACGTTTCTATTGCTCAGTTTTATGGAATCGAAATCAATGATTTTGCTGTCACGGTTGCAAAGACAGCGTTATGGATCGCAGAATCACAGATGATGAAAGAGACGGAAGACATCGTTCACATGAATCTGGATTTTTTGCCGTTGACGACAAATGCGTTTATTGTGGAGGGTAATTCTTTACAGATTGACTGGGAGAGCGTTGTACCAAAATATCAGGTTTCGTATATTATGGGAAATCCACCGTTTCATGGATTTACTTTTATGACAGCTGAGCAAAAACAAGATATGCAAAATATTTTTCCAGGTGTAAAGAATCTTGATTTTGTTTGTGCTTGGTATAAAAAAGCGTCAGACTATATTCGGGGAACAAAAATAGAAGTTGCTTTTGTATCAACAAATTCAATTGTTCAAGGTGAAACGGTATCCAGATTTTGGGACTTTATGCAGGATGATATTATTAACTTTGCATATAAAACGTTTGTATGGGATAGTGAAGCCAGTGTAAAAGCTCATGTACATTGTGTAATCATTGGATTTGCGAAATTTTCACGTTCGACTAAATATTTATACGATAATGGAAGAACTACAGTGGCTGAAAATATCAATCGTTATCTGATGGATGGAGATGATATATTAGTACGTAGCAGGAATAAACCTTTGTGCGACGACATTCCTAAGATGATATATGGCAATAAACCAGCAGACGGCGGAAATTTAATTGTTGAAAATAAGGACTTGGATGAATTTATTAAAAAAGATCCGAACGCAAAGAAATATATCCATCCTCTTTTGGGAGCATCAGAATATATCAAAGGGAATAAAAGATGGTGTTTATGGCTTGTTGGAGCAGATCCAGAAGACTTGAAAAAGTGTCCAATGATTATGGAAAGAATAAAGAAATGTAAAGAGGCGAGAGAAAATAGCGTTGCGGCTGGAATAAGAAAATTTGCAGCTACACCAACACTTTTTGCACAGAGAACGCAGCCGGTTGATAAAGATTTTATCATTGTGCCGAGAGTATCTTCACAAGCAAGACGTTATGTTCCTATGGGATTCATTAAAGCTGGAACAATTGTAACCGACCTTGTTCAGATTATTCCGGATGCATCACTATATGAATTTGGAGTAATCATCTCAAATGTTCATATGGCATGGATGAGAACTGTGTGTGGACGGTTAAAAAGTGATTATAGGTACATTAAAGATGTTGTATATAACAATTTTCCTTGGCCAGAGCCAACAGAGCAGCAAAGACAAAAAATAGAGAAGACAGCACAAGGAATACTTGATGCAAGGGCACTGTATCCGAATAGCAGCTTGGCAACGCTGTATAATGAATTAACGATGCCGCCAGAATTGAGAAAGGCACATCAGCAAAATGATATGGCAGTCATGCAGGCATACGGCTTTACAAAAGGCAGCGAAGCTTATAAAAGCGAATCAGCCTGCGTTGCAGAGCTTATGAAAAGATATCAGAAATTGTGTGAGGAACAGAAATAGTAAGGAGCAAAAAAGTTGAAAAATAAAAACACTGAGAAAACAGAGTTTCTAAAAATAGTATATTTTGATGAAGCTGCTGCACAGGATTATGTTGATGTTACAAATGGAGGACGACTTGATTGGTCAACACAGGAAAATAAAGAAAAAATAGCTAAAATAGTTGCTGAAATTGAAGCTCAGGCAAAAAGTGGCTTTAATATTTTGAATTATATTAAAGCAACATTTCAGGGAAAAGTTGATGCCAGTGCTTCCGCAGAACTGACCACTGCTTTTGACCAAACAATAAAAAATACGTTGCTTACAGATTATATACAGGCAGCATCGAAAGATGAACACGTAAAAAAATTCGAGAATAGTGGTGTTTATGCTCCGGAAAATTCTGTGACATTATATAAAATGCTCAGTTCATATTTGACTATTGTGCCCAAAGAAGAAATGCCAATAGATATGGAAAAATTAAATGAGGCAATATTAGGTGAACGGGGGTATTATGATATGCTGTTAAAGACAGAGAAAGAGCGGAAAAGCGTATTGAGATTTAACCTTCAAGCATTTAAAAATAATTACAACCTTGTCGATTTAAGTAAAATGAAATTGACATATTTCGGAATAAAGGTTGGAACTTGTGGCGAAAATCATTTATCGATTGATAAAGAGTTTGATTTTCAACCAGCAGAAGACAAGACTACAGCAGAAGAAATTGTTGAGGGAGAAAAGTCTGCTTCTGAAGAAGAAAAAGAATTAGAGGTTTATGATATAGTATTGGCAGGTGTGGTACGTGAAGAAGATTGAAATTTTTGTAGGATCTGATTCTGCTTTTGAAAAGATTGTTCCGAAAAGTGCAAGAAATCTTAGTGAAATGGCAGTGAAACTTGATGATGGTAATAAAAAAATGGATATGTTTGTTAACATTCCAGGGCAGCCAGAACCAAAGCCTAAGAAAAAGAAGAAACCGAGAGTTCAAGATTTTGTTATTTATGCAGATGAGTACTGTAGTGTTCAAGAACATGTAATTATAAACTTTATAAATTTTATTTTACAAATGTCCATAACAAATATGTACATTCAAAATCCACCGAAAAATATCCGAGAGCAGATATACAGAACATTTGATAAAAGTATTATTCATGAAACACAACAGCCATATTTGGAAGTTTCAAAAGAAATGATACAAACATTTAACTGCCAATATAGTGAAAGGGTAATTGGACAGGAAAGAGCAAAAAAGAAATTGCTTCAAGCAATATATCCTCTGGTAGATGGTAAACAAAGCAAGCCGGTTGTAATATTGTTATATGGGGATTCAGGACTTGGAAAGACAGAATCCGCACAATATATGGCAGAATTGATGGGTGGAAAATTATTAAGAAAACAATTTTCTATGTATCAGAATAATGAGTCGGCCAATTATATTTTTGGTGGAAGATATAACGAAAAAAGCTTTGCACAAGATCTTTTGGCTAGAGAAACTAATGTATTGCTGTTTGATGAGTTTGATAAAGCTTTATCTATATTCCATAGTGCATTTTATCAATTATTTGATGAAGGAATTTATGAAGATCATAATTATAAAGTGGTAGTAAATAAGGCAATTATTATGTGTACTTCAAATTATAAAACAATTGATGAGATAAAGGAACACTTAGGATTGCCGATATATAATCGTTTTGATTCAATTATTAAATTTAATGATTTGTCAGGTATAGCAAAAGAAAAAATTGCAGAGAGGGAAATAGAAAGACTGAAGGAAGATTATGATATTGAAGACAGAGAGCTATTTGACAAAATAAAGAAAGGTGCAGTTACTCAGTCAAATGCAAGAGAAATAAAACATTTGATAAAAGATACTTTCTCTCTTGTGGCACTTAAAAAAATATGTGGTGAAACAGAAATATAATTTTCTTAGCAAAACTAAGAGCGCACTTCGATACAGGCAATTTCATCTGCCTGTATCGTGCGACCTGCGGTGCTGCTCCCGGTTTTGAGAAATCTCAATCCGGGAAATACAGCGAAATCAAAGATTTCGTACAAGGGGATTTTCTCCTTGCGGCACAGATGCCTATCCTAAACAAAGTTTGTTACTGATATTTCAGATACAGACATATAAGAGGAAAGAAAGCGTGAAATCGGAATTTGACGATTAAGTTAATCGTGCCATATGGCTTGATTATAAATGCAAAGATAAAAACGCAATGTACATTAAAATGTACTAGAGCTGGTAGGTAGCCCAGCCGTCCTATGCAAATAGGGTAAGTAACCTGCCCTCCGGGTTGTCCATTCTTTGTTCAATTATTTTTTAGGAGGGATTCTTATGGATAAAGTAAGTGGAAAACTGACAGTATATTTTGAAGAACCGTTTTGGGTAGGCGTATTTGAGCGTATCGAAAGTGGAAAATTATTTGTGGCAAAAGTAACATTTGGTGCAGAACCAAAAGATTACGAAGTGCGGGAATATATTCAAAAATACTATTTTAGTTTGAAATTCAGTCCGGCTGTTGAAACTGTTGTAAAGGATATAAAAAGAAATCCCAAAAGGATGCAGCGTGAAGCAAAAAAACAGATGAAGGAAACAGGTATTGGTACTAAATCGCAGCAGGCATTGAAATTAGAGTAGGAACAGAACAAACAGGAGCGTAAAGTGAGAAGCCGTGAGAAAAAAGAAGCGGACGAATTGCGAATATTTGAACTGAAACAGCAAAGGAAAAGAGAAAAGCATAAGGGACATTAAAGTCCCTTGGACTTTTTTTCAAATCGGTATTTAACATTTGAGAAAGGGGGAGTAAACACAGCAAAGAAAGAAGAAAGATTTGAAGTTATATTTAGAGATGGAAGTTGGCTTAAGGATGAAGGAATTCGACAAATCTTTGTAGATAAGGAGACTTGGGTTAACTACCTTTGCTGGAAATTTGGATATGGAGTGGGTATTACACCTCTTTTGAATTCTGGAGGAAAAGTTATAGTTACAAAGTAAAATTCCAGTTTTATTAACCAAGAAATTTAGGAGGATTCATAATGAGCGAAAAAACAGAGATTACTTTTATGCAGACAAGATTAATCCGGCTTGCTTCAGAAGAGTGGCATTTACCTGTTGAGCAGATCATCTGCTTGTTTAAAAAAGCCGATGTTCTTGGATATATAGAAAAATGTTATGGGATTTTTCATTGCGAAGGCGATGAAGCTGTACTTGAAGATATTATGGATTTTCTGGAAGGAAAGGGGATAGAGATTAGTGCTTGAGTTAAAAGCTGGATTTGTTCTCTATCATGGAAGTTATTGTGAAGTAAAAGAACCAAATCTTGCCAAATGTGCAAAGAGAAAAGATTTTGGGCAGGGATTTTATTTAACATCCTCAAAGGAGCAGGCAGAAAGTTTTCTGAGAACTTCAATAGTCAAAGCAATTGCAACCGGAACAATTGAAGAGGGACAGAATTTTGGATATATTTCAACTTTTGAATTCAAACTTTTTGGGAAACTTGAAACGCATATTTTTGAAAATGCAGACATGAGCTGGTTATATTGCATTGCCGCCCATCGTAAGAAAAAAATGTTCATCGAAGTTGAACGTGAAATGGCAAAATATGATATCATTGCAGGAAAGATTGCGGATGATGCAACAAACGTGACTCTTACCGCTTATCTTGCTGGAGCTTTTGGAAATGCAGGTGATAAGGTAGCAGACGATTTCTGTATCAGACAGTTGCTGCCCAATAAATTAAAAGATCAATATTGCTTCAAAACAGAATCCGCTATTAAGTGTCTGAAATTTGTGAAAGGTGAGAAGATATGGCTGAAGTAAAAATTCCAAAAGAGAAAATGAATTATACAATTGATCTTCTTATTACTATGGTGACGGAAGAAATTGCAGAAGAGATGGGAAAGGACAGAAAAGAGGTGTTGACAGATTTTCTGTGTTCCAGGACGGGCAAAGCACTGTATGATGAAAAAACAAAGTTGTGGTGCAATGGTCCCGCATATATAGCGGAACTTTATATGGAAGAATTAAAGAAATCCTGATATAGATGTGAGTTTAAATTTATATCCAGGAAGCTCGCCTAATGTATGAGGTAGCGTAAATTTGCATGGCCGCAGTGTTCACAAAATTTTCACAAATAATTAGCACTCGCCTCTTGACGTGGCTAATAGATGGTGCTATATATATGTTATACGAAGTGTAGAACAAATAAGCATCTTCGGGTTAGGAGGAACTTATATGAATATAAATAAATTTACGCAAAAGTCATTAGAGGCTGTGAACAGTTGTGAGAAACTAGCTTATCAGTATGGTAGTCCGGAGATTGATCAGGAGCATTTTTTATACAGCTTACTTACCATTGAGGATAGTCTGATTTTAAAGCTGATTGAGAAGATGGAAGTGAATAAAGAAGCATTTCTGTCACAGGTACAGCAGGCAGTTGAGAAGAAGCCAAAAGTTTCCGGTGGACAGACTTATATTAGTAAGTCTTTGAATCAGGTACTTGTGAGTGCGGAGGATGAAGCGAAGGCAATGGGAGATGAGTATGTTTCTGTAGAACATCTTTTCCTTTCTTTAATGAAGTATCCGAATACAGAGATTAAGAAACTGTTTCAGGCATATGGAATTACAAGAGAGCGCTTTCTTCAGGCATTATCTACGGTAAGAGGTAACCAGAAGGTTGTCAGTGATAACCCAGAAGCCACTTATGAGACACTTGAAAAATATGGTTATGATCTTGTAGAACGAGCAAAACAACAGAAGCTTGATCCGGTGATTGGTCGTGACAGCGAGATTCGTAACGTGGTTCGTATCCTTTCAAGAAAGACAAAGAATAATCCGGTATTGATTGGTGAACCTGGTGTTGGTAAAACAGCCGTTGTTGAAGGTCTTGCACAGCGAATCGTGAAAGGTGATGTGCCAGATTCTTTAAAGGATAAGAAATTATTTGCCCTTGATATGGGTTCATTAGTTGCCGGAGCAAAGTATCGTGGTGAATTTGAGGAACGTTTAAAAGCGGTTCTTGAAGAAATCAAAGCGAGTGATGGACAGATTCTTTTATTTATTGATGAGCTGCATACAATTGTTGGTGCCGGTAAGACAGACGGTGCGATGGATGCAGGTAACTTATTAAAGCCTATGCTTGCCAGAGGTGAACTTCACTGTATCGGTGCTACAACACTGAATGAGTACCGTCAGTATATTGAAAAAGATGCCGCATTGGAGCGTCGTTTCCAGCCGGTTATGGTTGATGAACCAACTGTGGAAGATACGATTTCTATCTTAAGAGGTTTAAAAGACCGTTATGAAGTATATCATGGTGTAAAGATTGCAGACAGTGCGTTAGTTAGTGCTGCTGTGTTATCCAACCGTTATATTACAGATCGTTTCCTTCCGGATAAGGCAATCGACCTTGTGGATGAGGCTTGTGCGATGATTAAGACGGAACTGGATTCTCTTCCGGCAGATCTTGATGAAGTACAGAGAAAGATTATGCAGTTAGAGATTGAGGAAGCAGCCTTGAAGAAAGAAACGGACCGGCTTAGTGTAGAACGTCTGGAGAATCTTCAGAAGGAATTAGCAGAGTTGCGTGAGAACTTTAAGTCAAGAAAGGCATCCTGGGATCAGGAGAAATCCGCAGTGGAGCGTGTTTCAAAGTTAAAAGAAGAAATTGAGAGTTTAAATAATGAGATTCAGATTGCACAGCGTAACTATGATTTAAATAAAGCAGCAGAACTTCAATATGGTAAACTTCCGGAACTTCAAAAACAATTAGAAGAAGCAGAAGAAAGTGCAAAGAAGAGAGAGTCTTCTATGGTACATGAATCTGTTACGGATGATGAAATAGCAACGATCATCAGCCGCTGGACAGGTATTCCGGTAGCAAAACTTACGGAAAGTGAAAGAAATAAAACATTAAATCTTGATAAAGAACTTCATAAGAGAGTAGTCGGTCAGGATGAGGGTGTGGAAAAGGTTACCGAAGCAATCATTCGTTCTAAGGCAGGAATTAAAGATCCAAGTAAGCCAATCGGTTCCTTTATGTTCCTTGGACCTACTGGTGTAGGTAAGACGGAACTTGCAAAGGCACTTGCTGCAAGCCTGTTTGACAATGAACAGAACATGGTTCGTATTGATATGAGTGAGTATATGGAGAAATATTCCGTATCTCGTCTGATTGGAGCGCCTCCAGGATACGTAGGATATGAAGAGGGCGGTCAGCTTACCGAAGCCGTCAGAAGAAAACCATACTCGGTTGTTCTTTTTGATGAGATAGAAAAGGCACATCCTGATGTATTTAATGTGCTGTTACAGGTACTTGATGACGGACACATCACCGATTCCCAGGGCAGAACGGTAGACTTTAAGAACACGATATTAATTATGACCTCCAATATCGGTTCCCAGTATCTGCTCGAGGGAATTGATGAGGAAGGTAATATTAAGACCGATGCAGAAAACATGGTTATGAATGACCTTCGTGCACATTTCCGTCCGGAATTCCTGAATCGTCTGGATGAGATTATTATGTTTAAACCTCTTACGAAGAGTAATATTGGCGGAATTATTGAATTACTTCTTGCTGATGTTAATAAACGTCTTGAGGATAAAGAACTGGTAATCCGCTTGACAGATGCTGCAAAGAATTATGTAATTGATCATGGATATGAACCGGCATATGGTGCCCGTCCATTAAAGAGATATCTTACAAAACATGTTGATACGCTTGCGGCAAGGATGATTCTTTCAGGAGAAGTGTATCCACAAGATACGATTATCATTGATGAACAGGGAGGAACGCTTACTGCTTCTGTCAAACATAATTCCGTTCAGTAGTAATTCAAGCCGAGCTGTCACTCACCACCTGAAAGAGGTGGGAGTCTTCTCAACTGAGATAAAATAATAAATAAAAATCCGGAAGTATATTATGGAAATATCACTGGAAACAACAGAGATTAATTGTAAATGTTGCAAGTGATAAAAAGTTTCACATAATATACTTCCGGTTTTTGTTTTTTTGACTACATCTATAATTCATTATTCACCATATAATAATAGATCGCGGCTAAAAAGTTAGAATTAGTCGGTGCTCCTTTATCTGAGTAGTTAGAAGAGGTAAAGATCTTTTTGATCATCTCTAAATTCCCTTTTAAAAATCCAATTTCAATTGCATGCCGGATATTACGTTCTACACGAACGGGTGTACTTGAACACTTTTCGGAAACATCAGCATATAATCCTTTTGTAATATTGTTTAAATATTCGGGGTTAAGAGCAATCAATTCTAATGCGGTCACTATGTAAGAAAAACCTAGCAGGTTGGCAGGAATTCCAATCTGCATTAGAAGTTTTTGAATTCCGGAAGTTTCAATACGAAAAATACTTTTAATGTTGTTTTCACCATTAATTGTAAAAACAAGTACCTTTTGATGATCTTCCATTGTGTTAATAAATCGCCAAAGGTCATCTTTAACATGAAAAATTCCTGCATAAGTAATAGAAATGTCAGACATATAATAAATCTCCTCTCTGAATTATTTATGTTACATTTTAATATGGATATTGACATAATAAAATATTAGGAATAACATAATATTCATAAATGTTTAAAAAAATTCATGTCAGTAATGACCCGTAGGAGATAGTATGTTTAGTAAGAAGATTCGTGACTTAATGATAGAGCAAGATATATCTTTGCAGAAATTAGCAGATACCTCCGGTGTTCCTTTTGAAACATTACGTAACATCTATTATCAAAAAGTAAAGGACCCAAAAGTGTCTACTGCCTTTCAGCTTGCACAGGCACTGGGTGTTACAGTTGAATATTTATTAGGTGAAAATAAATATTTAGAATGTGAACAGGAAGAGGAGGAACTAATTAAAAATTATAGAGAATGTGGAAATCATGGCCGGGCAGTTATTCGTATTGTGGCGCGTTTTGAAAGTAAAGCAGCACAGAATGAACGAATGAATATACATAAAATGAAACATAGAATACCATGTCTTGTTCCTGTTGGTAAGGTGTCAGATGGTATTTATTATAATAGCTGTAATGTGGAGAATGAATATACGATGATTAAAAAAGTATATCTGGCAATAGAAATCACAAGTAATAGTTTTGCACCGGCATATTGTAAGGGGGATAGGATATTACTTGAAAATCGCTTTCCAGAACTAGGGGAGAGAGCTGTCTTTACAGATGGATTGAAAGCGTATTTTCGATACTTTAAGATGAAAGGAAACGATTATTGCTTAGAATGTCTGAATGGAAGGGGAAAAGATATTATTTTACATCGTATGGATGAAATGGATTGTATGGGAACATGTATCAGCGTAATAAGAAGATAAACATTATATGAGTAAAAGAGACGAAGCAAAAGTGATTGCTTCGTCTCTTTTGGCAAGTCAGGATTTAATTTTCTTTTCCATCTTCACATTTTTCGTAGCGGTTTACAGCGCTGATTAACGCCTTTACGGATGCATTGATAATATCGTCATCAATTCCTACGCCCCAGTATGTATTTCCATCGTTTCCGTAGATGGCAACGTACGCACATGCCTGGGAGTTTGATCCCATTTTCAGGGCATGTTCCTCGTAAGTGGAGATTGTGTAGTCTAAGTTAGAGTGGCGTTTTAATGCGTTACTTACAGCATCAAGACGACCATTTCCTTTTCCATGGTATACTTTATGTACACCATATTTGTTCAGGATAATTTCTGTTGAAATTCCACCATGCTCCTGTTTGAAGTGTACTTCGAGTAATTCGATTGGATCACAAATATTAACATATTTTTCGTTGAATACTTTTAATACTTCTTTTGGCTGTAATTCTTTATGTGTGTGGTCGGAAACATCTTTTACAGAATAACCAACTTCTTCACGCATTTTAGTTGGAATACGAATACCATATGTTTTTTCCAGAAGGAATCCGATACCGCCTTTTCCAGACTGGCTGTTGATACGGATAACATCTGCTTCGTATTCTCTTCCAAGATCTTTTGGATCAATTGGCAGATATGGTACAGTCCATTTATCGCAGTCATGTGTTTCACGCCACAGCATACCTTTTGCGATAGCATCCTGATGAGAACCGGAGAAGGCAGCAAATACAAGCTTTCCGGCATATGGCTGTCTTTCATATACATGCATTCTTGTTACTTTTTCATATACTTTTACGATATGTGGCAAGTCTGTAAAGTCTAAGTTTGGCTCTACACCATGAGCATACATATTTAAAGCTAATGTAATGATATCTACATTACCTGTACGTTCTCCATTACCAAATAATGTTCCTTCCACACGATCAGCTCCTGCAAGAACAGCTAATTCTGTATCGGCAACACCTGTTCCACGATCGTTATGAGGATGAACAGATAATACAACATTATCTCTGTATTTTAAGTTCTCGCTCATAAATTCAATCTGGCTTGCGTAAACATGAGGCAGAGAGTGGGAAACAGTAGCAGGAAGATTGATGATAGCAGGTAACTCTTTCTTTGGTTTCCATACATCTAATACAGCATTACAGATTTCTAATGCAAAATCCATCTCTGTTCCTGTAAAACTTTCAGGAGAGTATTCGAAACGATATTTCCCTCCATTTTCTTCCATCAGTTTCTGTAATAATTCAGCACCTTCTACAGCAATCTGAATAATATGTTCTTTATCTTTTTTAAATACCTGCTCACGCTGTGCAACAGAAGTGGAGTTGTACAGATGAACGATTACGTTTTTAGCACCCTCAATGGCTTCAAATGTCTTTTTAATGATATGTTCTCTTGCCTGGGTCAGAACCTGAATCGTTACATCATCTGGAATCAGATTCCGTTCGATCAATGTACGGCAGAATTCATATTCTGTCTCAGAAGCAGCTGGAAAACCAACTTCGATTTCTTTAAAACCAACATCAACTAACAATTTAAAGAATTCGATTTTTTCTTCTAAACTCATAGGGATGATCAGAGCCTGGTTACCATCACGTAAGTCAACAGAACACCAGACAGGCGGCTGTTCGATATGGTCTTTCTCCATCCATTTATTATATCCGGCTGGAGCTGGGAAATACATTGGTTTATACTTATCTGCATACTTCATAATAGAAAATCCTCCTTAAGTTAAAAACAACATATTACAGGAAAATATATCCTGTAAAATAAAAAACTCCGTCTCTTTAATGGCAAATACCAAAAGGCAGATGCCGAAAAGAGACGGAGAAAATAATTCCGCGGTACCACTCTTATTCATACGATACTTAAAAAGTAAGGTATGCACTCATTATAGATACGGACTCAAAAGTCTTATATCCTCCTGTTATAACGGTCAGGTTTCCGGCGCTGCCTACTGCAATCGTGCGGTTCAACAGGCTACTCAGAGGCGAGTTCAAATCATGTCTACTACTGCTTCGCACCAACCAGCAGCTCTCTGGATGCTTTCATCATTCTACTATTCCTCTTCATCGCATTTACAGCATTTAATTTATCACGAAATAAAAAGGATGTCAATTCTTTTTTCGCCAGAACTTGACAATATAAATTCAAATAGAGTACACTTTCTTAAAAGAAAGAGGAAGGAATAAAATATGCGAGAAATAGGTGAGAGGTATTTAAGAAAGATTTATTATAATTTAAAAACCTGTGCATTATGGTTGTTTATGGCAGGTCTGACGGGAGTTGGTGTTGGTGCATTTAGCAGTGCGTTTTCTTTTTGTCTGAAAAAAGTAACCATGCTTCGGGGAGAGTATCCATTTTTATTATATTTTTTACCCGCTGGCGGAATTGTAATCGTATTGTTGTATCACCTTTGTGGAGTGAGACAGGATAAGGGAACGAATATTATTATGACAGCGGTACATGGGAAAGACCAGGATGTACCAGCATACATGGCTCCCCTTATTTTTGCAGCTACGATTATCACACATTTATTTGGTGGGTCTGCCGGGCGTGAAGGGGCAGCACTTCAGATGGGAGCAAGTATCGGTAACACGATTGGCAGACTTTTTAAGTTTGAAGAGGGAGACAGAAAGCTTTTGGTGATGAGTGGAATGAGTGCAGCCTTTTCTGCTGTATTTGGAACACCTCTTGCGGCAGCGATTTTTCCTATGGAAATGATCAGTGTTGGGATTATGCATTATGCAGCATTAGTTCCATGTGTTTTTTCCTCAATCGTGGCCAATCGTTTTGCAGTAAATATGGGAATCAACCCGGAAGCATTCATGATTCATGGCATACCAGAACTTACTTTTTTAAACAGCGCTAAAATTGTATTATTGGGCATTTTTTGTGCAGGATTAAGTGTTGTATTTTGCCTGTTTTTAAAAGGAGCAGGTTTATTTTATAGTAAGTTTTTTAAAAATGCATATATAAGAGCTATGGCAGGAGGATTCCTTGTCATTGGAATGACATTACTGATAGGTACATATGATTATAATGGAGCAGGAACAGAAATGATTGCCAAAGCGATTGAGGGAAGTGTTCCTGCCTATGCTTTTCTTTTAAAAATGTTATTAACTGCCCTGACGCTTGCAGCAGGATATAAAGGCGGCGAGATTGTGCCAGCCTTTTTTACAGGAGCGACATTTGGATGCCTGTTTGGACATGTTTTTGGAATTTCGCCGTCTCTTTGTGCGGCAACAGGAATGCTTGCCCTGTTCTGTGGCGTAACGAACTGTCCGATCGCTTCTATGCTCATAGGATTTGAGCTGTTTGGTTTTGAAGGAGTTCCTTATATTTTAATTGCAATATCCATAAGCTATATGCTTTCCGGATATCATGGGCTTTATAAAGAGCAGATTATCGTCTATTCCAAATATCATCCAAAGTTCATTAACCGCCAGTCAGGAGATGAAAGCTTCGATGGACAGGATTATGAGTAAAGAGTTTCTTATATAAAAATATAACGAAAGGCATTGTATAAATGAGTTATCAAATTTATTTTATAAATCAGAACAAAAAGATTACTGTGGATGGAGGGAAATTATCTGCTGCTTGTGAATTAGCAGGTTTTCCACTAAATCTTGTCTGTGGGGGGAACGGCACATGTGGAAAATGCAGGGTGCGTATCAAAGGGAAAGCGGATGAGAACTTTAAAGAAGTTCTTGCCTGCCAGACGGAGATTACAGAGGATATGGAGATTTGCTTAAAGGAGTCAGATTATAGGCAGGAGACAGTCGTATTAACAAAGGCAGCTCCTTTAAATATAGAATTGCATCCTTCTGTTTCTAAAAAATATATGAACAAAGATGAAATTATCGAAAAGATGCGAGAAAAGAATACGTTTTTCTCGCAGACTGAAAAAGTACCTCTTTCTGTTATGCAAAAGTTTTCGATGATGAATGTTTCGCTTGATTTTACTGGCTGTACCTTTGTGTATTTTAATGATGAGATTACTGCAGTGGAAGAAGGAGATACTACTCCGTATTGTTATGGTGTGGCGGCAGATATCGGAACGACAACGGCTGCAGTATATATTTATAATCTGAATACAGGAGAATTAATTGCGACAAAGTCTGCTTTAAATAAACAGACAGCTTATGGAGCGGATGTGATTACGCGGAATTCCTGTGTAAGAGATAATCCCGAAATGCTGCAAAGATTAAGGGATTGTGTCATAGATACATTGAATGAACTGCTTGAAGAGGCAAGAAGTGAGTATCAAGATTTGAAAGAGAATATTTATCATGTCGTTCTTTGTGGAAACAGTACGATGCAGCACTTGTTTTATGGGATGAATCCATATTTCCTTGGAGTGAATCCTTTTGCCAATATTATAAAAGAAGAAGTAGTTGTAACAGGAAGAGAGACGGGATTATGCTGTAATCCAAATGCAGTAGTAGAGTTTTTACCGTTATTGGGTGGATTTGTTGGTGCAGATACAACATCCGTACTTCTTACGTTAACGAAGAAGGATAAAATATATTTAATGGTTGATCTTGGTACCAATGGGGAACTTGCGGTAGGGACATTTCCAAAGTTTCTGGCAGCATCTACGGCTTGTGGTCCGGCGTTAGAAGGTGGAAATATTGCCTGTGGCATGCGTGGAACAAATGGGGCAATCGAGAAAGTTTCCTTCAAAAATAATCAGCTTACTTACAAAGTGATCGGAGAAGGAACGCCACAGGGATTATGTGGTTCAGCAATTATTGATGCCGTAGCAGAACTTAGAAAAGCTGGTTTGATTGATGAAGCGGGAAACTTGCTTGACCCGGATGAATGCAGAAGAATGAATCCATATAGTCCATGGATAAGATATCTGCATGAAGCAGAAGAATATAATATGGCATTTTATTTTACAGAAGGAGAGCATCCAGTTTATATTTCTCAAAAAGATATCCGTCAGATTCAGATGGCAAAAAGCTCGATTTGTTCCGGTTGTCTGGCTTTATTAGAAGAGGCAGGTCTCACACTGGAAAGTATAGATTATCTTGTATTAGCAGGAGCATTTGGCAATTATATTGATATAGATAATGCGTTATCGATTGGACTTTTGCCACCGGTATCCAGGGAGAAGATTATTTCGATAGGAAATGGAGCAGGTCAGGGGGTACAGTCCTTTTTGTTGGATCAATCTTATCGTGTCCGGGCTAAAAATATTGCAAATAACTGTATACATGTATCTTTGGCAGAAAACAAAAAGTTTATGGAAAGTTATATCAAAAATATGAATTTTTCAGTGGAGGAATCACTGTGAGAGATTAAAAGAAATAATTTCTTAGAATCTAAATATTTGTTTGTTTATTTTGTAAAATTGATGCTATAATAAAAGTGGCTGTCTGTTTAGATAAGACAGCCGCATTTTATGCAGTACGAAAAGAGGAGAGAAAATATGAGTGAAGAACAAAAAGAGAATATACAGGCGGGAAACCCATTGGGAGAGGATTCTGTCGCTTCTTTAATGGTTAAGTTTGCTGTTCCAAGTATTATTGCGATGATTGTCAGTGCTTTATATAATATTGTTGATCAGTTATTTATCGGACAGGCAGTCGGTACGCTTGGCAATGCGGCGACGAACGTTGCGTTTCCGTTAACAACATCCTGCATTGCGCTTGCCTTAATGTTTGGTATCGGTGGTGCGTCCTGTTTTAATTTAAATATGGGAAGGGGAAGCAGTGAAAGAGCAGTATATTTTGTTGGAAATGCTATTGTATGTCTGATCGGCAGCGGTGTAATCTTGTTTGGAATTGCAGAGATATTTTTAACGCCGCTTTTAAAAGGATTTGGTGCTCCGGGTGACGTACTTCCCTATGCACAGACGTATGTACGTATTACGGCAATCGGTTTTCCGTTTATGATTTTAACAGCCGGAGGATGTCATCTGATTCGTGCGGATGGAAGTCCACAGATGGCGATGATTTGTAATCTGGTCGGTGCGATTGTTAATACAATATTAGATGCGGTATTTGTTATGGTCTTTCGATGGGGAATGGCTGGAGCAGCCTGGGCGACGATTATCGGACAGATTATTTCTGCGATTATTGTTATTCATTATCTGCTTCATTTTAAAACGATTCCGCTAAAAAAAGAGCATTTTTATCCACAGATAAAATATATTGGAAGAACTGCACAGATAGGTATGGCTTCTTTTTTTAATCAGATTGCTATGATGCTCGTGCAGATCGTAATGAATAATTCATTGACTTTTTATGGGGCATCTTCCATTTATGGAGAAGCGATTCCTCTGGCATGTGCGGGAATCGTAATTAAAGTAAATCAGATATTTTTCTCTATTGTAATCGGACTTTCTCAGGGAAGTCAGCCGGTGGAGAGTTTTAATTACGGCGCTAAAAAGTATGATCGTGTACGTAAAGCATATAGACTTGCAGCATTAACAGGAGTAATAATTTCTATTTTTTCTTTTGTACTGTTTCAGATTTTCCCGAGACAGATTCTTGGACTTTTTGGAACAGGAGAGCCAGAATATTTTACATTTGGAGTACGCTTCTTCCGTATCTTCTTATTCTTTATCTGGTTAGATGCCTTGCAGCCAATTACATCCACGTTCTTTACATCCATCGGAAAGCCGGCAAAGGGTATTTTCCTGTCTCTTACAAGACAGATTATTTTCTTCATACCATTGCTTTTGATTCTGCCACGATTTATGGGAATTGAAGGCTGTATTTATTGTGGACCGATTGCCGACTTTTTATCAGCAGTTGTCACTATTATCATGGCATTTCTTGAGTTTAAAAATATGCCAAAGCAAGATAAAAATAGATAAAAAGGTATTTTTATAATGATAAAAACAGGGATAAGAGATAGTTACGGCAGAGAGATAAATTATATGCGGATTTCTATTACTGACCGTTGTAATCTTCGCTGCTGCTACTGCATGCCGGACGGGGCTGACTGGATTCCAATGAAGGATATTCTTACGTATGAAGAGATTACGGCAGTCTGTCAGGAGGCAGTAAAGCTAGGGATTACCCGTTTTAAAATTACGGGAGGGGAACCGCTTGTAAGAAGAGAATGTTCTAAATTAATTCGTATGATAAAAGAGATTCCAGGGACAGAAGTTGTCACATTAACAACAAATGGTCTGTTGCTGGGAGAACAATTAGAAAGTTTGATGCAGGCAGGTCTTGATGCAGTAAATATCAGCTTAGATACATTAGACAAAGAAAAATATAAACAGGTTACAGGATTTGATAAATTATCAGTTGTTCTTGCATCTATTACAAAGGCGGTAGAGTCTGGTATTCCGGTAAAAATCAACGCTGTTTTACAAAAAGGAATGAATGAGGAAGAGTGGCTGCCACTTACCCAGCTTGCGAAGAATCTGCCATTAAGTGTACGTTTTATTGAAATGATGCCGATTGGTTATGGAAATATACCACAAAGTATTTCTAACGAAGAGCTAAAAGAGAAAATCATGAGGTATTACGGCAATTTAACAGAAGATTTTCGGATATATGGAAATGGACCGGCTGTTTATTATTCCATCGAAGGATTCAAGGGAAATATCGGTTTTATCAGTGCGATACATGGAAAGTTCTGTAATTTATGCAACCGTATCCGAATGACTTCGACAGGAGATATAAAGCCATGCCTCTGCTACGAGCAGCGGTGGGCATTAAAGCCTGCATTGCGAATGGAACATAAAGAAAAACGGCAGGAAAGTATTCAAAAAATATTAATAGAAAGCATAAAAAACAAACCACAGATGCACTGTTTTGAAAATGTAAAAAGCGTGTCGGAAAAACATTTTATGGGGCAGATTGGTGGATGAGAGGAGAAGATATTATGGGAAAAATCACTGGGATTTGTATCAGTGAGAAAAGAGGGGTACAAAAACATTTCATCGAAGAAGCAAATATTATAGCAGACTGGGGAATAGAAGGTGATGCCCATGGCGGCAAATGGCATCGTCAGATCAGTCTTCTTTCCCAAGAAAAAGTTGATGCATTTAAGGCAAAAGGAGCAGATATCCATCCAGGATCTTTTGGCGAAAACTTAATTGTTGAGGGCTTTGATTTTAGTGCGATGCCGGTCGGCACCCGTTTTGTTATCGGCGATGTTGTTTTAGAAATGACTCAGATTGGAAAAGAATGTCATAATCATTGCGTAATCTATAAAAAAATGGGTGACTGCATTATGCCAAAAGAAGGCGTGTTTGCAGAAGTAGTAGAGGGAGGACACATTAAAGTCGGTCAGGAAGTTACCTGTATTTTACCTAAAGCAGACAGACCGTATACAGCAGCAGTGATTACTTTAAGTGATAAAGGAGCAGCAGGAGAAAGGGAAGATAAAAGCGGGCCAGCTATTGTAGAAATGCTAAAATCTGCAGGATATGATATAAAAGAAACGCTTCTTCTTGCTGATGAACAACTCCTTTTAGAAAAAGAACTCATGCGTTTAAGTGACCAGCGTCAGGTGAACGTTATTTTTACAACGGGTGGAACAGGTTTTTCTGAACGCGACAGAACACCGGAAGCAACGATTGCCGTTTGCGATCGTATGGCAAATGGAATTGCTGAAGCAATTCGTAATTATTCTATGACGATTACCCCTCGTGCCATGTTTAGTCGTGCTGTATCAGGAATCCGCAAAAGAACATTGATTATTAACCTTCCGGGCAGTCCGAAAGCAGTGAAGGAATCTTTAGAGTTTCTGCTTCCAAATCTAGAACATGGACTGGGAATCCTGCGGGGAAGTGAAGGAGAATGTGCTCGGATGTAAGGCAGGGTAGTTTAATCAGATATATTGAATGGGTTGCCTATATACAATTTAGTGAAAATATTTTACAATTATCTCAAGACAAGGTGGTAGTTTACATCTGTATTTGACAGCTTAGACTCTGTGCAAATATTGGTTGTGAATTAGAAAAGTAAGACAAATGTGTAAAGGAAAGATATTGTTTATGAAGAAAGACCCGTTATATAAAAGCTTTGGATATGCCTTTCAGGGGATTTTCAATACAATCCGTACAGAGAGGAATATTAAAATACATTGTGCTGCAGCTATTTTGGTTACGATTTTCGGAATCTGGCTGCAGATATCAAAGACAGAATGGATGATTTGTTTTATCCTATTTGGACTTATTCTTGCACTCGAACTTGTCAATACTGCGGTAGAGGCAACAGTAGATCTGTTTACAGAGGAACGGAAACCGCTCGCAAAAAAGGCGAAGGATGCCGCAGCCGGTGCAGTATTGATTGTAGCTATTTTTGCGGCAGTCATTGGTATCTTGATTTTTATACCAAAGCTATTAGATGTAGCTGGTCTGTAATGTAATAAACTTTTGCTCATAATGTACTCTCGGAGTTTTCCCATAAAAGCAAGCAAAAAGGATTCTAAGAGTACAGAATATTTATAAGGAGGAGAACATTATGACAATTTCAGATGGATTCAAAAAACTTACACTTGCGGCTATTGGAGCGGGAGCTATCACCTATGAGAAAACTTCCGAAATTCTCGGACATCTTGTAGAAAAGGGAGAGATTACGGTTGATCAGGGCAAGATTATTAACTCTGAACTTAAACACAATGTAAAAGAGTCAGTAACGAACCAGAAGGAGATTGTGAAGGAGGCGGCCCAAAAGGTAAAGGAAGAAGCAGAAGAAAAGCATGCAATGAGAGATGAGAACACAGCCAAAACAATCGATCAGGCTGCTGTAGAAGCAGTAGATGAAGCTGCAAAAGCTGCAAAAGATGTGATTGATTTTGTTTCTAAGCTTTCTGTTGAACAGATTACAGCGGTTAGAAAAGTAATCGACTCACTAGATCATAAAGATGGCACAGCAGGTGATGTAGCAGAGGAAACAGAGTTGGACGAAGCGGATAGTTGTGAAGACTGTGAGGCAGAAGAAGTAGAAATAGAAGAGACTGAAGCGGCACAAGAGGTAGAAGAGACAAACAGTGAGGAATAAGCAGAGCCAGGAGAGTGAGTGAATGGTATCAAAAGACAGTGAGTTAAAAAGTCATAAAAAACAGCAGAAGGAAGAGAATTCAGAACGCTTTCGAGAAATCAAGGATGTCCTGCGGAAAAATCAGATAACCCGGGGAGTCACACCGGAAAAACTACGAATGATACTGGAAGAACTGGGTCCAACTTATATTAAATTAGGACAGATTATGTCTTTGCATTCGGATTTTCTTCCGAAAGCGTACTGTGATGAATTACTGAAGCTGAATTCTGATGTGACCCCCATGCCTTTTGATGATGTAGAGGATGTCATTAATCACTCCTACGGTCAGGATTGGAGAGAACTTTTTCAATTCATTGAAGAAGCTCCTCTCGGATCCGCCTCTATCGCACAAGTGCATCGTGCCAGACTGAAAAATGGTGAAGAAGTTATTATAAAAGTAGAGCGTAAGGGAATTTATGACACCATGGCCAGAGATATTGGTCTTTTGCACAGACTTGTAAAGTTAATTCCGCCAGTCGGTGATTTTAAGAATCTTGTAGACCTAGATATGGTTCTTGATGAACTATGGTCTGTAGCTCAGGAGGAAATGGATTTTCTGAAAGAAGCTGCGAATATGGATGAGTTTTCACGAAATAATGCTTCTGTTCAATATGTTACTACACCAAAACTTTATCATGAATATTCAACAGGTCATGTTCTTGTAATGGAATATATCGATGGGTATTCGCTTGATGATGTAGAGTCACTCCAAAATGCCGGGTATGATATGGATGAGATTGGAACGAAATTTGTTAATAATTTCATCAAACAGGTTATGGATGATGGATTCTTTCATGCAGACCCACATCCGGGGAATGTAAAGATTCGAGACGGTAAAATTGTTTGGATTGACATGGGGATGATGGGACGTCTTTCGGAAAAAGACCGCCACACCATGATAAAAGGCATTCGTGGAATCGCTTTACATGATATATCAATGGTTGAGAATTCCGTACTGGAAATAGGAGAGTTTCGTGGAAAGCCTGACAGAGAACGTTTATATCAGGATTTAAAAAAGTTTATTGCTGATTATGGTACAACTTCTATGGGAAGTCTGGATGTCGCAGCAGCAATAGCTGGACTTGTGGAAATTATGAAGCAGAATCGTATTAGTCTGCCACATGGTGTTTCTATGCTCTGTCGTGGACTGACACATATACAAGGTGTTCTTGCAGTCATAAGTCCGGATATCAATATGATGCAGATAGCAGTCAATCGTTATACCGAAGATTTTTTAAAAAATATAAACTGGAAAAGTGAATTTCAGAAACAGGCACGGATTGTGTATCGCTCTGTAAACAAAGGCGTAGAGATTCCAGGTTTAGTGACAGATATTCTTAAAGAGCATTTAGAAGGACAGTCCGTTGTTAATATAGATTTACATTCTTCAGAAGATCTTACCAATGTAATTTCCGCAGCAATAAGAAATATTGTTGTTGGGCTCTGTGTTGCAGCGCTGCTTATTGCATCTAGTGTAATCTGTACGACAGATATGACACCTAAAATACTGGGAATTCCTGCACTTGGATTTGCCGGATATGCCTTTGCGATGGTGGTAAGTATATTTTTAACAGTAAGATATCTTTGGAGCAAAAGAAAAAAGAGAAAATAAAAAATAACTATTCTTGTTCGTTTATCCAGTTGATTTTTATAATTCATATGACCCTCAAAAAGTTTGGAATTTGCAAAAAGTGAATTTTTTTGATATTATAGAAAAACTGATGCATAAATTTGTTTGAATTCACATTAAAAATCACTTAAATATTAAAATTTAAGCAAATATATGTTTTGTGAAAAATAAACAATAATGAAAGGGAAATTTATGAATAATTTAGCATTAACCGATGAAATATTGCTAAAAATAGAGAAACCAGTACGCTATATTGGGAATGAAGTAAACATGGTAAGGAAAGATCCGGAAGGGAAAATAAGGTTTGCGATGTGCTTCCCGGATGTGTACGAGATCGGGATGTCTCATTTAGGGATGAAGATTATATATGATCAGATGAACCGCAGGGATGATATCTACTGTGAACGTGTATTTTCTCCTTGGGTAGATCTTGATAAAGTGATGCGCGAGGAAAATATCCCGCTCTTTGCATTAGAAAGTCAGGACCCTGTATTTATGTTCGATTTTCTGGCAATCACGATTCAATATGAAATGTGCTATACAAATATTTTGCAGGTTCTTGATCTGAGTCAGATTGGTATTTATGCGAAGGATAGAAGGGAAGATGCTCCATTTGTTATTGGTGGAGGACCTTGTACTTATAATCCGGAGCCACTTGCAGACTTTTTTGATATGTTTTATATCGGGGAAAGTGAAACAGTATATTATGATCTGATGGATTTATATAAAGAACATAAGCAAAATGGAGGAAGCCGTAAAGAATTTCTTCGGAAAGCTTCTCATATTCCGGGTATTTATGTTCCTTCTCTTTATGAGACAACTTATAATGAAGATGGAACGATTGCTTCTTTTGAACCTCTTTACGAGGATGTCCCAAGAACAATCTTAAAACAGGTACAGATGGATTTATCCAATACTTTTTATCCAGAAAAGCAGATTGTTCCCTATATTAAAGTAACGCAGGATCGTTGTGTGCTTGAGATTCAACGTGGATGTACAAGGGGCTGCCGTTTTTGTCAGGCGGGTATGATTTATCGTCCGTTAAGAGAACGTTCTCTTTCAATGCTTGAAAAACTTGCTTCGACCGGGATTAAAGGAACTGGAAATGACGAGATTTCTCTGAGTTCCCTAAGTTCAAGTGATTACAGTCATTTACCGGAATTATGTAATTATTTAATTGATAATTATCGTGCAAAAAATATTAATATCGCATTGCCATCTCTTAGAATCGATGCATTTTCTTTGGATGTTATGAGCAAAGTGCAGGATGTACGAAAGAGCAGCCTTACTTTTGCTCCGGAAGCCGGAACACAGAGAATGCGTGATGTCATTAATAAAGGGCTTACAGAAGAAGTGATTCTTCATGGGGCAATGGAAGCATTTAAAGGAGGATGGAGTAAAGTAAAACTTTATTTCATGATGGGACTCCCAACAGAAACAGAGGAAGATATTAAAGGAATCGCTCATCTTGCTGAAAAGATCGCCATGAATTACTATAGTATGGATGCGGAATATCGTCATGGCCGTATTTCTGTTGGTGCAAGTGCTTCGTTCTTTGTTCCAAAACCATTTACCCCATTCCAGTGGGCATCGATGTGTGAGGAGGATGAATATAAGCAGAAAGCACATATCGTCAATGATGAATTTAAGATTCAGCATAATCATCGCAGCCTGTCTTTTAAGTGGCATGATGCTAAGACTACAGTTTTAGAAGGAATTCTTGCTCGTGGTGACCGCCGTATTTGTAAAGTGATTTATGATGTTTATAAAAAAGGCTGTATCTATGATGCATGGACAGAGTTTTTTGATTATGATACCTGGATGGAAACGATGGAGGAAAATGCTCTTGATTATCATTTCTATACAACAAGAAAGAGAGAGCTTGATGAAGTCTTCCCATGGGATTTCATTGATATCGGTGTAACAAAAGAATTTTTAAAACGTGAATGGAATAACGCGATGGCAGAAAAGGTGACCCCAAACTGTCGTGAGAAATGTTCCGGTTGTGGAGCGGCAAGATTTGGAGGAGGTGTCTGCTATGAAAGTAAGAGTAAAATGGACTAAAACAGGAGTTCTGAAATTTATAGGACATCTGGATGTACAAAGATATTTTCAAAAGGCATTGATGCGTGCTGAGCTTCCTGTTTCTTTTTCAAAAGGAATGAGTCCTCATCAGATTATGAGTTTTGCTGCACCGCTTGGTCTGGGGATGACCAGTGAAGGAGAATATGCAGATATTTCCTTTGACTGGTCTTATAGCAGTGAGGAAATGCTGAAACGCATCAATGCGGTAATGAATGAGGGGATTTCTGTCCTTGAATTTAAAGAAATTGATGAAAAAGAGAAAAACTGTATGGCAGTAACAGAGGCAGCAGATTATCTTGTAACATTTCGCGAAGGCTATTATTATAAAGATGCATTTTTAAAACGTACCCAGCCTTTTTATCTTCAGGAGAAGATTCCAGTTATAAAGAAAACGAAGCGTTCGGAAAAAGAAGTAGATATTGCACCGTTAATTCTTGATATTCGTGAATATGAATCTGAACCGCTTATTCCGGGGCTTCCATTAAAACAGGAAGGAATCTTTATGAAGCTGGTTACCGGTAGTGCAGAGAATTTAAAACCACAGCTTGTTATGGAAGCTTTTTGTAAATATCTTGGATATGATTATGATCCAATGGGATTTCAGTATCACCGTCTGGAAACCTATTTAAAAAAAGATGGAGAGCTTCAGCCATTAGGTTCTGTCGGCTGGGATATTGCTGAAGAAAAGCATCCGGAAGAGTAAATATTACAAAAATATTAATTGAATCACTCTTTTTGTTAAAAAAGGGTTAACAAAATGTGATGAATATGTTATAATGCATTTCGTAATAGAAATTGAAAGACGAAAAGGAGGTCTATTATGAAGTGTAAACAGTATAACATCATCGCAGCATTCATTTTTATGTTAAGCTTTCTCTGCCTTTTCCCGCAGAAGGTTTCTGCACAACAGATTAATTCGAACAATACACAGTTAAATGTTCAGCCACAGGCGTCGATACGATTGAATAAAGTAGGTTCCGTTGTAGAGCGGGGCGATAAGATTAAGTTAAGAGTGAACATATCTAACAGCCGCTCAAAGAAGATAATCTGGACTTCCAGTAAGAAAAGAGTTGCAACGGTAAAGCGTAACGGACAGGTTACCGCAAAAGATAAAGGTACTGCAGTTATTACGGCAAGGATTGCCGGAACAGGCATTTGTGCACAAAGTGTTGTTACTGTTAAGAATTACATAACAATGCGTGTCCGTACAACCGGTTACTGTAACTGTAGAAGTTGTGCAGGAAAGTGGGCAGGCTGTATGACTGCTAGTGGGAAAAGACCAAGAGCAAAGCATACTATTGCAGTAGATAAGCGATTAATTCCTTTAGGAACGAAGGTTAAAATTGGTAAGATTGTCTATACAGCAGAAGACACCGGAGGAGCGATCAAAGGAAAAAGGATTGATGTTTATTATTCCAATCATCGTCAGGCATCTGCACATGGTGTGAAGTATCGAAAGATTAAAGTATATATTTAATGATGTTAAGGTCAAAAGGCCGGTGAAGAAGTTCATCGGTCTTTTTTCAGCCAGAAGATTAAATTGAGGTTATCATATATGGAAACGAAAAAAAATAAGTTAGTCATATCAGAAAAAGAAGGAGTCATCTGTTATGGATATTTTCAGGATGGTATTCCGGCAGAACTTTATTGTGAGCCAAAGGAACAGGAAAGTCTTCTTGGAAATATTTATGCAGCCAGAGTAGAACGTATTGCGGAAGGAATTCAGGGAGCTTTTTTAGAAATAGGTGAAGGACAGAAATGTTATTATTCTTTATCTGGAGAGCAGCCAATAAAGTTATCTCCTGGGCATGAAAATAAGCTTTACGGCGGAGATGTTATTTTAGTACAGATTACGAAAGATGCGGTTAAGACAAAACTGCCGGTATGTACAGGAAACGTTAGTCTGGATGGTAAATATTTTGTTTTTACTCTCACAGAAAAACGTATCGGTATTTCAAAAAAAATTCGAAAGAAAGAGGAAAGAGAGAGATTAAATTCCCTTGTAAAAAAATATACAGATGAAGACTACGGCATCATTGTACGTACGAATGCAGCAGGGATTGCAGAAGAAATACTGACAGAAGAGTTAAAAGTATTACAGCAGCGCTATCAGGAGCTGATGAGAAAAGCGAAGATTGCTGCAGGAAAGACTCTTTTATATAAAGAACCGCCGTATTATATTACTCTTGGGAAAGAACTGCCGGCAAAAGCCTTAGATGAGATTTTGACAGATAGTAAGGAAATATATGAAGAATTGCAGGAGTATTATAAGAAGGATACTTCTTTTGATAAAATATCTGTTACTTTTTATGAAGATACATATTCCCTTTATAACCTGTATCGTTTTGCTCATTATTATGAAGAAGCCTATGGCAAATATATATGGTTAAAATCCGGAGCAAGTCTTGTAATTGAACATACAGAGGCAATGACTGTAATTGATGTAAATACCGGAAGTGTGTTAAAGAAAAAACGTCAGGAAGATACTTTATTTTATCAAATAAATCGCGAAGCCGCGAAAGAAATCGCAAGGCAGATCCGACTGAGGAATATTTCCGGTATCATTATGATTGATTTTATCAATATGAAAGACGAAAAACAGAAAGAAAAATTATTACTTTTATTAGAGAATGAATGTAGAAAAGACAGGATACACTGTAATGTTGTAGATATGACTGCATTAAATCTTGTAGAGATGACTCGGAGTAAAGTCAGAAGGCCTCTTTTGGAACAAATAACTGTTTGCAGGAAAATGCAAAAAAACTAAAAAATTTTCAAAAAGAATTTTAAAGAGTTTTTTTGAAGAGTTTTTGAAGAATTTTTATAGAAAAACACTTGACATTATATCGAATGGCTGTTATTATAATAGCCGTATGCCGCACAGTTCGGTATAAGTTTCATAACAGAACACCAAAACTGGCGAGTAATTATTAGGAGGTGCCATATGTACGCTATTATTGCAACAGGTGGTAAACAGTATAAAGTAAGCGAAGGCGACGTAATCAAAGTTGAAAAGCTTGGTGTTGAAGCTGGATCTGCTTATACATTTGACCAGGTTTTAGTTGTAGGCGGAGAAGAGACTAAGGTGGGAGATCCTGTTGTTGCTGGTGCAACAGTAGAAGCTTCTGTAGTTGAAGACGGTAAAGATAAAAAAGTTATCGTTTACAAGTACAAGAGAAAAACAGGCTACCACAAAAAACAAGGTCACAGACAGCCTTATACTAAAGTTAAGATTGAAAAAATTAATGCTTAATTAAGGTTAAGTGAGCAGAAACAGACGAGACAGTTTGTTAAACAAAAACTGGTAGAGATATGATTCAGATTACTATCTACAAAAAGCCTGAGAATCAATATAAAGGATTTCAGGTAATTGGTCATGCTGACAGTGTAGAAGAGGGAGCAGATTTAGTTTGTTGTTCTGTATCTGTACTGACAATTAATCTGGTAAACAGTCTTGATATGTTTACTGATGATGAGTTTGAGGTGACAGAACAGGAAGAACTTGGACTTGTTCAGGTTACTTTTAAGAATCCTCTCAGCGACAAAGCATTGTTGTTGATGAATTCCTTTGATCTTGGAGTTCATTCTATTGAAGAACAGTATGATATCTGGTTAAAAGTTATAACAAGGGAGGTGTAACGACTATGATGAAAATGAACCTTCAATTCTTCGCACATAAGAAAGGTGTTGGTTCCACAAAGAACGGACGTGATTCTGAGTCCAAGAGACTTGGTGCGAAAAGAGCAGACGGACAATTTGTAAAAGCTGGTAATATTCTTTACAGACAGCGTGGTACAAAGATTCATCCAGGCGTTAATGTAGGACGCGGTGGAGATGATACATTATTTGCATTAGTAGATGGTGTAGTACGTTTCGAAAGAAAAGGCAGAGATAAAAAACAGTGCTCTGTACATCCAGTGGCATAGTTAAATCTTGTTTATCAGCGGCTTCAAAGCGTTTTGATTTGAAGCCGCTTTTCTTCTATACTCTTAAATTATATCCGTAGCTATTTGTGATTTTTCCGACGGCTAAACGTTGGAAGTACTGCATATTTAGCTGCATTATTTCACTATAAATTAAATTTCAATTAGCAGAACTATGTATTTATAATCTGGTTCTGACCAATATTTCAAAATACAACAACAGAAAATATATAGACAACAATATAGATAAAAATATATAGAAAGGATGTGTATGTAATGTTTGCAGATCGTGCGCGCATCTTTATCCGCTCCGGAAAAGGCGGAGATGGACATGTCAGCTTCCGAAGAGAACTTTATGTACCAGACGGCGGTCCGGACGGCGGAGACGGCGGAAAAGGCGGAGATTTAATATTTGTAGTTGACCCTGGATTAAATACACTGGTTGACTACAGACATAAAAGAAAATATTGTGCCGGTGATGGAAAAGAAGGCTCGAAAAAGAAATGTACCGGAGCAAGCGGAGAAGATATGATTTTAAAAGTGCCGGCAGGAACGGTTGTAAAAGATGCAGAAACCGGCAAAGTCATTCTTGATATGGCAAATCGTACGGAACCGGTAGTGCTTTTAAAAGGTGGTCGTGGTGGAAAGGGTAATCAGCATTATGCTACAGCAACAATGCAGGCGCCAAAGTACGCACAGCCAGGGCAGAGAGCAAAAGAGCTGTGGGTTGATTTAGAACTTAAAGTGATTGCAGACGTTGGATTGATTGGATTTCCGAATGTTGGAAAGTCTACGTTTCTTTCTCGTGTAACAAACGCCAAGCCAAAGATTGCCAATTATCATTTTACTACACTTAATCCAAACCTTGGTGTAGTAGACTTAGCAGAAGGAAACGGTTTTGTTATCGCAGATATTCCTGGTATCATTGAAGGTGCTTCAGAAGGTGTTGGTCTTGGATATCAGTTCTTACGTCATATTGAACGTACGAAAGTAATGATTCATCTTGTAGATGCGGCTTCTGTTGAAGGCAGAGATCCGATTGAAGATATCATAGCGATCAATAAAGAATTAGAGGCGTATAATCCGGAACTTGCCAAGCGCCCACAGGTAATCGCAGCCAATAAAATGGATGCGATGCCAGAAGAGGACAGAGAAGTGATCATTGAAATGCTTGAAGAAGCTTTCGCAGACAAAGATATGAAGATTTTCCCGATTTCCGCAGTAAGTGGACAGGGTGTAAAAGAACTTCTTTGGTATGTTAATGATCTTTTAAAAGAATTACCGGAAGAACCGATTGAGTTCGATCAGGAATACTTCTTTGAACTTCAGGAAGATGATGATCAGGAATCTATCGTTGTTAAGATGGAAGAACCGGGCGTATACAGTGTAGAAGGTCCTAAAGTAGAGCGTATGCTTGGATATACGAACTTAGAATCCGAAAAAGGATTTGAATTCTTCCAGAAGTTTATGAAAGAAAACGGTATTTTAGATCGTTTAGAGGAACTGGGAATCGAAGAAGGGGATACCGTACAGTTATATAACCTTGCCTTTGATTATTATAAATAAATACCAATTAAAAAAAGAAAAAATGAAGTAGAAATATAGAAATAGAAAAATAGAAATAGAATAGAAAGGAAATATTATGACAAGCAAACAAAGAGCTTATTTAAAAAGCCTGGCGATGACAATGGACCCTATTTTCCAGATTGGAAAAGCATCTCTTACTCCAGAAGTAATTGAGGGAATCCGCGAAGCAATTGATAAAAGAGAATTAGTAAAAGTATCTGTTTTAAAGAACTGTTTTGATGACCCAAGAGAAATTGCAGAAGTTCTTGCAGAAAGAACTCGTTCTGAGGTAGTACAGGTTATCGGTAAAAAGATTGTATTATATAAACCAGCGAAGGAAAACAGTAAAATCGTATTACCATAAAGATACAGGTATGAAGTCATGGCAGATCATAAAAAAATAGGTATTATGGGAGGAACATTTAATCCCATTCATTTTGGACATTTATTGTTGGCAGAAACAGCATTTCATCAATTTCAGCTGGATGAGATTTTGATTATGCCAACGAAAAATCCTTACTATAAAAAGATTTCCAATTCTGTTACGGAAGAGGACAGAGTAGCAATGGCAGAACTTGCGATAGAAGATAACGGGCATTTCCGGCTTTCTAAAGAAGAACTTAACAGAGAGGGTAACACGTATACGGTTGAGACCCTCTCTCACCTTACCGAACGCCATCCGGATTATGAATACTTTTTTATTATGGGGGCAGATTCTCTTTATCATATTGAATCGTGGAAAGAACCGGAACAAATCTTAAAAATGGCTACAATTGTAGTAGCAGGGAGAGCCGGAACAGGGAGTTCTTTAAATAGTCAGATTGAATACATTGAGAATAAATATGATTCAGAAATACACCGTTTAAACTCTCCTGTATTAGAAATCTCATCGAATGATATCCGTAGACGGGTGAGAGATGGTGAGAGTATTCGATATCTTCTTCCTGATAAAGTAGAGCATTATATTTATGAACATGGTCTTTATCAGCCAGACGGTCAGGACGCAGAAAAAAAGGAGCAATAAAGCTATGATGCCAATACAGAAAATAAAAGAAAATTTAAAAAAGAAACTATCTTCAAAAAGATATGAACATACCATTGGTGTGGAATATACCAGTACCTGTCTTGCCATGCGGTATGGTGTAGATATTGAGAAGGCAAGAATTGCAGGTTTACTTCATGATTGTGCCAAATATCTTTCTTCCGAAGATAAGATTTCCAAGTGTGAAAGCTATGGAATTCCTGTTTCAGACTACGAACGAAAGAATCCGGAACTACTTCATGCAAAGCTTGGAGCATGTTTTGCAAATGAAATATATGGTGTGACTGATTCAGAAATACTTTCTGCAATCATTTGGCATACAACAGGCTGTCCGGATATGTCTTTGCTCGATAAGATTGTTTTTATTGCGGATTATATAGAGGCTAATAGAGATAAAGCAGAAGATCTGCCTAAAGTAAGAGAACTGGCATTTAAAGATATTGATGCCTGCCTGCTTCTTATTTTAGAAGATACGATTGCCTATCTTGCCAGAAAGAAAAGCGTGACTGATCCTATGACACAGAAAACATATGATTACTATAAAGAAAGGAATTAATCATGAACGAATCTAAAAAAATGGCTCTTCTTGCTGTAGAAGCATTAGAAGATAAAAAAGCAGAAGATATTACAATTATAGATATCAGCGAAGTATCTGTTCTTGCTGATTACTTTATCATTGCAGATGGTTCAAACCGTAATCAGGTACAGGCTATGGCTGACAGTGCAGAAGAAGCACTTGGCAGAGCAGGATATGATGCAAAGCAGATTGAAGGATACCAGAGTGCAAACTGGATTCTTATGGATTACAAGGATATCATTGTTCATGTATTCAGTAAAGAAGATCGTGCTTTCTATGATTTGGAAAGAATCTGGAGAGATGGAAAACAGATTAGTAAAGAAGATTTACAGTAGAATTAAAAAGAGTTCCCAGGACAGATACTTCTGCAGAGTAGATGTCTTGGGAACTCTTTTTTTACTTCTTCCCCTATATAATATAAGTGATTATGAGGAAGAAGTAATGAAATTCATAGTATTACTTAAATACGCGATATAATCCGATAACCTTACCTACAATAGAGATTGGGGCACCCTGTGGAATAATGATGGGATCCATCGTATCGTTCTCAGGCTGGAGGCGGATGTGATCTTCTTCTTTATAAAATCTCTTTACAGTAACAGAGTCTTCTAATAATGCCACAATAATATCATTATCTGAGGCAGTTGGTGTTTCTTCTACTAAAATAAAATCTCCGTCAAAAATACCTGCATTAATCATGCTTTCGCCCTTTACCTTAAGCATAAATGTCTGCTTGTTGTTTACAAACTCCGGCATGATTGGGAAGTATCCCTGGATATTCTCGATTGCAAGGATTGGTTCGCCTGCTGTGACCGTTCCGACAATAGGTACATTCACAAGTTCTCTTCTTGTCAGGTTAAAATTATCATCTATGATCTCAATTGCTCTTGGTTTCGATGGATCACGTCTGATATATCCATTCTTCTCTAAAGTCTCTAAGTGAGAATGTACAGAAGAAGTAGACTTTAAATGAACTGCTTCACAGATTTCACGAACTGCCGGTGGGTAACCATGGCTTAAAATGGATTGCTTTATATATTCCAGTATCTCTTTCTGCTTTGCACTTATCTTTCCATAGCTCATCAAAATACACTCTCCTTTATAAACATATGTTTTTATAATAATTGTATCATGAGATACTATATAAAACAAGTGTTTTCGAAACTATATTCGAAAATGATTTATGAAAAAATCACCTCAAAAGTTGTGCCGGAGTTCGCATTGTCTTTAACGAAAATGCTACCGTCATGTACCCTTACAATTTCATGGACGAGTGCAAGACCTAGACCTACACCGCCAAGTGCCCGGCTTCTGGATTTATCCAGACGGAAAAAGGGTTCAAAGATTCGTTCTTTAAGTTCTTCGGGAATTCCGTTTCCAGTGTCCTCAACAGCGAGATAAATATGTTTGTCTCGCTGTGTTGCTGTTACTGTGACCGTACCACCGGAAATATTATATTTTATAGCATTTTCTACAAGATTATAGACTAGCCGGTAGATAAGTATATCGCTTCCTATTAAAATCACTTTGTCACATTTTCCAGTGAGTCTTATGTCTTTTTCCTGAGCAAGAGGTTCTAAATCGGCAAGGACTTCTTCAATCAGTGCATCTATTTCGATTTCTTCATCTCGTGCTATTGTTTGTAGTTCACTCATATCAAGAAGTGTCCTGACCATTTTGCTGAGCCGCTCTGTCTGTTCGGTAATCATTTTTATAGTCTGTTGTACAGACGAATCATTGTCCGGATGCTGTGTGGAATTATAAAGATCAATCTGAAGTTGCATAACAGCAAGTGGTGTACGAAGCTCATGCGCAGCATTGGCGGTAAATTGCCGTTGCATTTCAAATGCCTCCGACAAACGTTCAAGCATCTTATTATATGAAGTGCTGAGCTGATTCAGCTCTGGAATTTTACTTTCTTCTATTCGAGAATCCGACAGGTTTTGTGCCTGTACTTCTTCAATTTTCTTGGAAAAATCACATAGTGGTTTCAATGCATGACCGCTAATGAAAAATGTAAGAACACCCCCAAGAAGGGAGAGCAATGTTGAAAATATAAGGCTATTTCTTTTGTAGTCTGCTTTGTTGTTATACACCTGGATTGAAAAATTCTTTGCGAAATTATTCCAGTCTTCATCCGGAATACGGATATAGATTTTATCTGAATTATTTCTACTGTTATTTTCATTGTTATTTTCACTTTTGGCATCTACAGTATTTTGCAGGGAGTCGATATAGTAGACTCCATTTTTGTAGATAAATATAGTAAGGCATCCACATATTATTGCAATCAGTAACGTTGTTATAATAGTGAGTCTCCACTGAAGTGATATTTTTTTCATGATACAGCCTCCACGAGCTTATAACCTTCCCCTATTTTGTTTACGATGGGATCATAACCAAGCACAACTTTAAACTTTTTTCTAAGAGAAGACATATGTACCCGGATAGATCCACTAAAACTGTCTACAGATGCATCCCAGACATGTTCAATAAGTTCTTCCTGGCTGACAGGTCTGCCTTGATTAAGAAGTAAATATTCTAAAATCCCATTTTCTTTTCTGGTTAAAGATACAAGCGTCTCTTTCGCATATGCTTCCCGCTTTTTCGTATCAAACTTGATCTCTCCACAATGCAGACAAATGTCTTTTTGTATAAATTTACGTCTTGTCAGACTTCGGATACGGGCTTCTAATTCCTGCAAATGAAAAGGTTTTTCCATATAATCATTAGCCCCGGCATCTAAGCCTTCAACCTTATCCACGATCTGGCTTCTTGCAGATAAAATGAGAACCTTTGTTTCTTCGTTTTCCTTTCGGAGTTCTTTTAGAATATCCATACCATCTGTGCCGGGCAGATTAAGATCAAGCACGATTAGATCATAGTTCTCTGCCAAAATATAATCAAGTGCCTCATCACCATCATAGCAGGTATCTACTTCATAACCTGCCTGGTACAGAGTTTTTGCGATGGTATCACATAATTTCTTTTCATCCTCAACAATTAATAATCTCAAAATAATCTCTCCATTCGTTTAACAGAAATTTTACATCATCTATTGTATAATACAAAAGTCAGCAGGTCAACAAAGAAAAATAGAATACTACATAGCATAAGAAAGGAGTAATACTAATCTTGAAATACAGGAAAATATCACAGTTTATTTTACTTATCGCTGGTGTGAGCATGATGAGCTACGGTGCTGTTAGAGGCGAAGCTACGGTTGTGCTTAGTAAAGCAATAAAATTATGTCTGGAGTGTGTAGGAATTGGATAAAAAAACAAATGTAATATCAAAAAAAATAGCCAGGTTACGTGGCTGGATACAGGCAGCTGCCACATTACTTACCAATATACATATCCCCAATCTGTTTAAGGGAAGAATATATCAGGGAAATGCAAAAACAGTATGTGTGCCAGGATTGAATTGTTATTCCTGTCCTGCGGCAGCAGGTGCCTGTCCAATCGGAGCTTTTCAGGCAGTCGTAGGTTCATCAAAGTTTAAATTTACGTACTATATAACAGGATTTTTCATTTTACTTGGTGTAGTCTTCGGGAGATTTATATGTGGGTTCTTGTGTCCATTTGGGTGGTTTCAGGATTTACTTCATAAAATTCCGGGGAAAAAGTTTTCTACAGAAAAGCTCAAGCCTCTAAGGTATCTTAAATATATAATTCTTTTAGTTTTTGTTATACTTCTTCCGGTAGTTGTAACAAATTCTATTGGAATGGGAGATCCGTTCTTCTGTAAATATATTTGTCCTCAGGGAGTTTTAGAAGGAGCGATACCTCTGTCACTTGGAAATGCTGCCATTCGCTCAGCGCTTGGAAAACTGTTTTCTTTTAAATTGATTATTTTAATTACAGTAATCATGCTTAGCATTCTGTTTTACAGACCATTTTGTAAATGGATCTGTCCGCTTGGCGCAATTTATTCTTTATTTAATAAGATATCTTTTCTTAGCATTAAGATTGAGGATGAGAAATGTGTTGGATGCCATCAATGTACAAAAGCATGCAAAATGGATGTTAACGTCATAAAGACTCCAAATCATCCGGAATGTATACGATGCGGAGCCTGCATGAAAGCTTGTCCTAAAGATGCGATTCACTATCAGTTTATAAAATTTAATTAAAATGTACTCTCGGAGTCTTTCTTACACTTGCTTTTGTGGCTGATTTTCCGTCAGTCGCACCCGAATTTCATCAACGTACGCACCGCGTACGCCTCAAAAATTTGGGCACAACTGACAAAAAATCTTCTCACGAAATCAAGCACAAAAAAATTCCGAGAGTACATTAAATAAAAAGGAGGTTTTTTACCATGAAAACAAGAAAAACTATCATTATGATCCTTACACTTTGTGTAGCGTTATCATTTACTGCATGTACAGGAAAGGGGGATTCGGGAAAAGCAGATTCTGCATCTGTGTCAGAAGGGACAGATAAGACAGAAGACCTGCAGGCAAAACTGGATGATTTATATCAACAGGAAAATCAGATTTTTGAAAAACACAAAGATGTCTGGGAAAAAGTATTTAGCAAGATGTCCAAAACAGATGCTGGTTCAGGTGACTATGCCGATTATCTTGCTTCTACGGTGGAAGCAAACAAAAAGTCTTTTACGGAGGATGAACTGAAAACATTAAAAGAAGATATAGAGACAATCCGGGGAATGGAAGAACAGATAACGGAAGTTGAAAACAAACTGGATGCATCAGGTGCTTCCGAATCCGAAGATGATGATATAATCGCATTCAATAATATTTCAGGAAAAGATTTTGATGGAAATGATGTTGATGAAAGTCTTTTTTCTAAAAATGCAGTAACGGTTATGAATTTCTGGTTTACAGGATGTAAGCCTTGTGTAGCAGAATTGTCAAAGCTTAATGAATTAAATGATGCGATCAAGTCAATGGGAGGGGAAGTTGTAGGAGTGAATACCGATACTTTTGACGGAAAGGAATCTACAATAAAAGAAGCGAAGAAAATTCTTGAAAGCCAAGGTGTAAAATATCGTAATTTCGCACTGGATGCTAATTCAGACGCAGGCAAATATGCCTCTGAGATTATGGCATTTCCGACAACAATTCTTGTAGACAGAAAAGGGAATGTTGTAGGTGAGCCAATGGTTGGAGGAATTGATAATCAGGATAACTATGATGCACTTATGAAACAGATTCAGTCTGTAGTAGATGCAGATAGTGCAAATAAATAATACAAACGCATAACGTAAAGCTAATATCTCATCTACATACTGTTTGTTTAAAAAAAAATTCATTATGCGAATCACATGACAACTGAAAAAAACAGTGTTATAATGTGTTTGAAAAAATAAAAAGAACAACAGAAAGAGGCTAATTATGGATATTGAAGAAATGTTAGAGATTCATGACTGTCCATTATGTGATGGTGGATCATTGTTAGAAGAAGAAAGTGGCTGTGGATATTATGTAATGTGTCTGGATTGTGGATGCCATTCTGTGACCATTGACTTCCACTCAGAAGAAGAACGACTAGAAGCCGCTAAAAAGACAGTAATGTTATGGAATGCCGGAAAGGTAATTTCAAGTCATCCAGGAGAATAGAATATAAAGAAAGGAAATTCTTATAAGTTTGATTTTGCTGCTTATAAGAATTTCTTTTTTTGTAGAAATGCCAAGACTGTCCATAATCTTATCAGTGCAAATACATTTTTTATGGTAAAATATGATTGATATCAGGGTTAAAAGATCAAAGCTTCGTTCGTGCGTTCGCAATAAGGTGTTTGACGTTGGAATTCACGAAATATGAGAAAGCAGAGATTTACGTAGTAATTCGTGACATCATATAATTATAAAGATAGATATAGAACTATAAAAATATAAAAAAGGAATAGATTATGGATAGAAAAAGATTATTTGAAATTGGAAAAGTACTTTATCAGTCTAATCTGCCCTTTCGAGTGAGGTTATTTAATGTATTGGCATCGCTTGGGTGTATCATCAGCCTTTGTAATGGAGTTTTTTCGTATTTAAACAATGGAGATAAGCGGATACTTATTATAAATGCAGGAATTGCAGTTCTTTCGCTCATGCTTCTTTTTTACGCATATTACAGAAAGAAATATCAAAGATGTTATTTTATAACGATAGTTGTAATTTTTATGATTTTATTTCCGTTTATGTTTTTTAAGAGTGGGGGATATAAAGGAGGAATGCCGTCCTTTTATATTTTCGGAGTTTTATTTACTGTTTTTATGTTAGAAGGCTGGCTGATGTTTTTCAGTGTTTTACTGGAGCTGGTTATTTATATTGCTACGATGGGAATCGCCTATTATTACCCTGTCTGTGTTAGCTGGTTTCATTCAGAAAAAGAAATTGTAGCGGATGTATTGACCGGTGTTGTTGTAGCGAGTGTATCTTTAGGCGCTGCAATGTATTTCCATTTTCGTATTTATAGAAAACAGCAGATCTTTCTTACGCAGGCAAGGGAAGAAGCGATGGAAGCAAACCAGGCGAAAAGTATCTTTCTTGCAAATATGAGTCATGAGATCCGAACACCAATCAATGTAATGCTTGGGATGAATGAAATGATTTTAAGGGAATCTGCCTCAAAAGAAATTGTTCAGTATGCAGAAAGTGTGGAGAAGGCAGGCTGATATTTATTATCACTTATCAATAACATATTGGATATTACCAGAATTGAATCAGGAAAGCTGGATATTACAGAAGAAAAGTTTGAGTTAAGACAGCTTATACAGGAAATATGGATGATTGGAACGAAGCAGGCAGAGGCAAAAAAAATAGATTTTGTTATTGAAGCGGAAGAAGAACTGCCGAAGTATTTGACAGGAGATGTGTTACATACGAAGCAAGTTATCTTAAATTTAATAAGCAATGCTGTAAAATATACGGAAGAAGGAAGGGTTACATTAGAAATTAATGCAAGCGGAGACCAAATCATTTTTTCAGTAAAAGATACAGGAATCGGGATTCGAAAAGAGGATATGGACACACTATTTGATATGTTTACACGTGTGGATATGAAGCGGCACAGAAATATTGAGGGAAGCGGTTTAGGACTTACGATAGCAAAAGAACTTTGTGAACAGATGGGAGGACAGATTTATGCAGAGAGTATCTACGGGAAAGGAAGCCGATTTACAGTATGTCTGCCGCTAAAAAGTACAGGAGAAGAGAAAATCGGGAAGTGGAATTTCGAAGAAAGTAAAAAGGTATCGGAAGACCGAAAACGATTTTTTGCACCGAAAGCGAAGGTTTTGATCGTGGATGACAGCCAGCAGAATCTTCAGGTGCTTGCATCTCTTTTGCAAAGAACGAGTATGCAGTTAGATAAAGCAGGCAGTGGATTAGAATGTATCGAAAAAGTTAGAAGCAAAAAATATCACTTGATTTTTCTTGATTATATGATGCCAGAGATGGATGGAATGGAAACATTTCACAAGTTGAGAGAGGAGGAAAATGGAGAGGAAGTGCCGATAATCGCTATTACTGCTGATGTTTCTACAGGTATTCGACAGAAATTTCTTTCAGAAGATTTTGCGGATTATCTTTCAAAACCGGTTATGTGGGATAGACTAGAGGAGATATTGCTGCAATTCATTCCTGCAAATTTGATTTCAAGAGAAAAGGATGCAAGGGAGGAATGGCAAATAGAGGAAAAACAGATTTTAGAATTGAAACAGAAGATGAAACAATGGGATATTGAACTTTCAGAAGGATTACGTTTGCTAAGTGGGAGTATTTCGCAATATAGAAGGTTAGCAGAACTGTTTGTGGAATACTATGTGCCCAATAAAGAACAGTTAATTCAGAGTTTCGAGAGATTGCAGCAGACGCAAAATGAAATAAAAAATATGACAGGATTGCTTCATACTTTAAAAAGTAATGCCAGGGCTATAGGTGCAATAGAACTTTATGAATTATCTTTTACAATGGAGAAAAAAGGAAAGCTCCAAGATGTGAACTACATAAATAAAGCAATCCCCCTTTTATTTTTTGAGTGGGAGCGGGTGGTACAGGGCATATGCTTTTTTATCAAATATACAGAACCGTTTCTTTTAAAAAATAGCGCAAAGGATAGTCCAAAGCAGGCTGAAGGAGATGGTTGCAATGAAGGTTTTGAGAAAAAATATAAAGAAGCAAAGAAAAAGCTTCTTTGTGCGATTGGAAGATATCAGGGAAAATACGCAGAAGAACAGATAGAAATATTATTATCTTTAGAAAAGGATGCAGACCAAAGAAAACAATTGGAAAAGATACAGAAATCCGTTCGGAATTTAGAGTTTGATGAAGCGGAACAGCTTATGGAAGAATGGGAGAAAGGCTATGATTAAAAAAAGCATATTGATTATAGACGATGATATTATTTTATTAAAAACTGCCGAAGAAATACTTTCTGATTTATACAGTGTCAGTGTGGCAAAAGGAGGAAAGCAGGGAATTGCGTTATTAAAAAAGGAAATTATTCCCAATCTGATATTGCTTGATATTGCTATGCCGGAAATGGATGGATATATGACGTTAGAAAAGATAAAAGGAATTCCAGGATGTGAAGAAGTACCGGTTATTTTTCTTACAGGATTTTCAGAATCGGATTATGAAGTAAAAGGGTTAAAAGCAGGGGCAACAGACTATATTGTGAAGCCTTTTGCCAAAGAGGTTCTTCTTGCGAGAGTAGAGATGCATCTTGCAAGAAGTGCGCAAAATTCACGAAAGACTGTTATAGATACGCAAATTCAGGAAAACAGAAAGAGAATACAGGAAAAACTAACACCAGTTGAATGGAAAGTTGCCCTGGCTGTTGCACAGGGAATGGAAAATAAGGAGATTGCCGAGCAGATGAATTATTCCTATGGATATATCAAAAATGTGATTACACGCATTTTTTTAAAACTGGACATAGAGAAGAGGAGAGAGTTGCGGAAATTACTCATAGGATAATTTCTACTTGACAGGAAAACAAAAAGCTGTAAAATAATAGGAGTGTTGCGTAAAAAATCAGAAGAATATACCAGGAGAAATATATGAAAAAAGATGCTGCAAAAGATATAAAAATAGCCTTTTTTGATGTGGATGGAACTTTAGTTGATATGGAGAAGAAGATAATTTCTCCTAAGATGATCGAGACATTAAAGCGATTAAAAAAGAATGGAATTATTTTATGTATTGCGACAGGACGAGGTCCATATATGGTTCCGACTTTTCCGGGAATTGATTTTGATGTCTTTTTAGCTTTTAATGCATCTTATTGTTATACAAAAGATGAAGTTATTTTTGAAAATCCCATATTAATTGAAGATGTGAGGAAAATTGTTGCAAATGCAGCTGCAATTAACCGTCCGATTTCTGTTGCAAACGTAGAAGGATGTGCTGCGAACGGCTGTGATAAAGACCTGGCGGATTACTTTGCTATCGGAAAGCAAAAGGTAAAGGTAGCGGATGATTTTGAAAAAATCATGAATGGGAAGGTATATCAGCTCATGGTTGGCTGTGGTAAGGAAGAGTATGAAGCACTGTTAAAAGATGTAGATGGTGCAAGAATTACTGCCTGGTGGCCACGAGCAGCAGATATTACACCGGCAAAAGGAAATAAAGGCGTTGGCGTAGAAAAAGTTTTAGAATATTATCACTTGAAAAAAGAGAATGCGATTGCCTTTGGTGATGGTTCGAACGATATCGAAATGCTGCAGGCAGTAGGGATTGGTGTTGCGATGGGCAATGCGACAGAAGATGTGAAGGCAGCGGCAGATGTCATTTGCGGGGATGTTACGGAAGAGGGAATTTATTATTATTGTATAGAACATGGTTTGATTTAAGGAGAACAGGATGAACATAAAATTAGTTGCACTGGACATGGATGGAACATTACTTAACAGTAAAAAGGAAAAACCTGCAGAATTTATTCCATGGGTAGAAAAGCATCCGGAAATAAAAGTAGTGATTGCTAGTGGAAGACAGTATTATACTTTAGAAAAAGACTTTATGGAAATCAGAGACAAGCTTACTTTCATTGCAGAAAATGGTGGTCTTGTATTTGAAAAAGGTGAGGTCATTTTTAAAGATGAAATGGATAAGCAGGATGTATTAAACTGTATTGACCTAATTGAAAAAGTTCCTTATGCAACAGCAGTTGTCTGTGGGGCGAAGTCAGCATATGTCACAGAACCGGACGAGGAGATTCGTTATAACGTAGAAATGTATTATGAGCGTAACACAATTGTGAAGGACTTAAGGGAAGCTGTGAAAAATGATGCAATCGTAAAAGTAGCTGTTTATTTTAAGAAAGAAAAAGCAGAAGAATCCATGAAATATTTTGAAAATGTCGGTAAAAATCTGAATACGGTTTTATCCGGTGCAAGCTGGATAGACATTGCAAACAAGACAGAAGGAAAAGGAAATGCAGTAAAAGCAATCTGTGAAAAATATAGTATCGCACATGAAGAGGCAATGGCATTTGGTGATTATTTAAACGATATGTCTTTGTTAGAAAGCTGTGGTGAAAGTTACTGTATGAAGAATGGACATCCGACTTTGAAATCATTGGCAAAGTATGTAACAGAAAAGACAAACGATGAAAATGGAGTAATGGAAGTATTGAAGAATCTTTGATTTTTGTTTGCTTAACAAATAAAGAAAGGAATCTTCTCTCGTAGATTGAAAAACAGATAAATAATAGAAAACCTGAAAATTATAATATATAAAAGTGTATGACAGAGCTTTATGAAGAATGTTTTATCACATTCATCGGCTCCGCACTATAGTTTTGTATATTATAATTTTCAGGTTTTTTGTTTTTTAAGGGATAAAAAGTTGTTTGAATAAAGGGAGAAGTTTAGAAAAAAGTATTGACATTTGAGTAAGTTAAAACTAACATAAAATAGTATAAAGATAGTGATATTAGTCTAAACGTATAAAAGATAATTTATACTAACTTATATTCAAGTCGAGCAGCCGCGAGACTTGGCGCGTGATTTTGGTCAGCGTAAGCTGACATATTCTTTACAGAATCACTGCGCATCCTCGCGGAGCGTTTATCTCAGTCGGAGATTGGACTCCCACTGAGACAAATTTGCTGTCACTCACCACCTGAAAGAGGTGGGAGTCTTCTCGACTGAGATAAA
>SKEF01000240.1_pt1 | contig 58112 bp, 40 predicted proteins | sample 4826691 | NCBI WGS metagenome assembly SKEF01 (sample SAMN11008816, study PRJNA524170) | human gut metagenome | biome: Human fecal sample; material: Feces; isolation source: fecal sample from pouch patient p23, p27 | host: Homo sapiens | place: Israel: Tel-Aviv | collected 2016-08-24
CACCGGTGATTACAATCACACTGTATCTTGGAACTACACAGTGGGATGGGCCAAGAAGCCTTGCAGAGATGATGCCACAGATGGATGAAAGAATACTCCCATTCATCAATGATTACAGGATTAATTTATTGAATCCACTGGAAATTACAGATTTTTCCAAGTTCGAGACAGGGCTCAGGCCATTGTTTGAGTTGTTGAAAAATGCGTCAGATGAGGAAAAGCTGAATGAGTTAATTACAAAAGATGATACCTTTACAAGGGTTGACGTTGAGACAGTAGCAGCTATCAATCTATTTGTAGGAACTGACATTAAGTATGATGAAAAGGAAGAGGTGGTAAATATGTGTAAGGCATGGGATGATCATAAAAAACGTGGCATTCAGGAGGGCCGTCTTTTTGAAATTTATCTTTCCGTACAGGAGGGAGACTATTCTGCAAAAAGAGGTGCCGAGAAGGCAGAGATGTCGCTCGATGAATTTGAAAAAGCGATGAGCAAAGCAGGATATAAAATTCCTGAGCTGGTATAATAATCCAAATATATTTCACACAAACCGGTCTATCCGTGGTACAATAAGCCACAGAAAGACCGGCTTTTTAGAGTATAGCTACAATAAAAGAGGATAGACAAACAGATATGTACAAGACGAAAATAGATAATCTGGATTTAAAACAGATTGCTGACAGTGGTCAGTGCTTCAGATGGAAGAATACAGGAGAAAATGAATACACAGTAGTGGCATTTGACAGGGCACTTCGGATTAAACAGGATGGGAATGAGTTTGAGCTGGACTGTGATGAGGCAGACTGGAACGATATATGGAAAAGCTATCTGGATATGGATACGGATTATGCGGGGATTGCAAAGCTTATAGCAGACGGAGATGACGCGCATCTGAAGGAGGCATATGCATATGGCAGTGGTGTGCGCATTTTAAGGCAGGATTTGTGGGAGATGATTGTTACTTTTATGATTTCCCAGAATAATAACATAAAGCGAATCACAAACAGTGTGGATTTACTTTGCAGGCGGTGCGGACATAAAATAGACGGCAGCGCAGAGGGGGAAGAACTGTATACATTTCCCAAGCCTCTTGAGGTACCGGATGAGGTATTTGATGACAGGAGCATGGGCTTTGGCTATAGGGCACCGTATCTGAAGGAAATATATGAGTATGGCGCTAATAATCCTGACTGGCTTGATAATCTGCGCAAAATGAGCTATGATGAGGCGATGGAAAACCTGCTTACTCGCAAAGGAATTGGCAAAAAAGTGGCGAACTGCATATGTCTTTTTGGTTTACATCATGTGGATGCGTTTCCGATAGATACGCATGTAAAGCAGCTTTTGGACAAATATTATTGTGACGGCTTTGATTTTGAGCGCTACAAGGGTGTGGCGGGAATTATCCAGCAGTATTTGTTTTATTTTGAATTGTAGATTCTGGATAGATACGTAGATGACATGTGACAATATGCATATGACATGTAGATAAAATAATATTAGAAAGAGAAAGGATAAACGATGTACGTTATAGTAGGACTTGGAAATCCTGACAAAAAATATGAGCACACAAGACACAATATCGGATTTGATGTGATAGATGCGCTTGCGGATAAATATAATATAAGTGTGACAGACAAAAAGCACAAGGCGCTTTGTGGAAGCGGAGTGATTGAGGGCATGAAGGTGCTGCTTGTGAAGCCGCAGACATACATGAACTTAAGCGGCGAGTCTGTTGCTGAGGTGATGAATTTTTATAAGCTTGATCCGGATGAGGAAATGATTGTTATTTTTGATGATATTTCGCTTGAGCCGGGGCGTATACGTATCCGCAAAAAGGGCAGCGCCGGCGGTCACAATGGGATTAAGAGCATCATTGCAATGACCGGCACACAGGGCTTCAGCCGTATCAAGGTCGGTGTTGGAGAGAAGCCGCAGGGCTGGGATCTTGCTGACCATGTGCTCGGGCGTTTCAGTTCTGAGGACAGGGCAAAGGTGGAGGAAGCTATCGGTCATGCGATGGATGCAGCAGTTCTTATGATGCAGGGCGAGACGGATAAGGCTATGAACATATATAACTAGCTGGAAATCGACAAGGTGACTTTGAACAGACAGAAATGGAGAATTGAAAGTGAAAGCATTTACAGAGCCACTCCTTTCCCTTGCGGGCTTTGAGGAGATGACAAAAACGGCAGAAAAATCGTCCGGACTTATATCTGTCACGGGATGTATAGATGCGCAAAAATCACAGATGATATATGCCTTTGGAGGCCACAGGAAAAACAAGCTTATTGTGACCTTTGGAGAGCAGAAGGCGAAGGAACTGTACGATGAGTACAGTTTTTTTGACAAAGAGGTGGTGTATTATCCATCAAAGGATGTGCTTTTTTACCAGTCGGATATCAGGGGCAATCTCCTGACAGCAGAGCGTATCAGGGCTTTGAAGGCTATCCGTGAGCAGGAGAGAGTGACGCTTGTGACCACCTTTGATGCGCTGATGAATACGATGGCGCCTATAGAAAAGATGTGGGAAAACGTGCTTACACTTGAGCAGGGACAGCTTTTGGATTTGAAGGAAATTCAGGCTGCTCTTATCAGAATGGGCTATGAAAAAGAGTATCAGGTCCAGACGATGGGACAGTTTTCTGTCAGGGGCGGTATTCTTGATGTTTTTCCGCTGACGGAGGAGAATCCTATCCGAATCGAGTTGTGGGGAGACGAGATAGACACCATCAGATATTTTGACTGCGAGAGCCAGAAATCCATTGAAAATACAGACCGGGTGAGTATATATCCGGCGGCAGAGCTTGTACTTAGCGATGAGGAAAAGGCCGGGGGAATTGAAAAGCTTAAGGCAGAGGCAAAGCGTGTGTCTGACAAGCTTAGAAAGCAGATGAAGACAGAGGAAGCCCACAGAGTGACTGTGATGGCAGACGAGCTTACCGAGGAGTGGGGAGAGCTGTCCATGTATGCAGGCATGGATGCTTTTTTGTCGTACTTTTTTGACGAGAGAGTCGGGATTTTGGATTATTTTAATCCATCGGACAGCCTTATATTTTTCGATGAGCTGACCAGATGTACAGAGCAGGGAAAGCTTACCGAGACTGAGTTTTCAGAGAGCATGAAGCAGAGACTTGCGATGGGATATATACTTCCGGGGCAGATGAACGGTCTTTTTACAGAGAAGGAGATTGTGGCAAAGCTCGAGAAGTATTCGTGTATCGCACTCGGTGCGCTCGATAATAAAGCAAACGGACTGCACCAGCTGGGAAGCTATGGTATTCACTGTCAGAGTGTCAGCCCATACAATAACAGCTTTGAGCTTTTGATAAAGGATTTAAAGCGCTATAAGAAAAACGGCTACAGAGTCATTCTTTTATCCGGTTCAAGGACAAGGGCAAAGCGGCTTTCAGAGGTTATCACAGATCAGGGAATCACATGCTTTTATACTGAAAACTACGACCATGAGCTTTTTGAGGGGCAGATTATGGTCTGCTACGGCAAGGTGAGAAGAGGCTTTGAGTATCCTATCCTAAAGTTTGCCGTGATTACGGAGTCAGATATTTTTGGGGCGCAGCAGAAGAAAAAGAAGCGTCACCGCACCTATGAGGGTGAAAAAATACAGAGCTTTACCGATTTGTCGGTGGGGGACTATGTAGTGCATGAAAACCACGGACTAGGTATTTACCGCGGCATTGAAAAGCTTGAGGTGGACAAAAAGGTAAAGGACTACATCAAGATAGAGTATCAGGGTGGCTCCAATCTCTATATCCTCGCTACCCAGCTTGATATGATACAAAAATATGCCGGAAAGGATGCCAGAAAACCAAAGCTCAACAAGCTTGGCGGTCAGGAATGGACCAGAACAAAGAATAGGGTCAGAGGTGCGGTAAAGCAGATTGCAGGAGACCTGGTGAAGCTGTACGCCCAGCGTGAGCAGCAAAACGGATATGCTTTCGGCGAGGATACGGTATGGCAGAGAGAGTTTGAGGAGCTTTTCCCTTTTGATGAGACTGAGGATCAGATTCTTGCAATTGAAGCCACAAAGACTGATATGCAGAGTCATAAAATAATGGACAGACTGATTTGCGGTGACGTGGGCTACGGCAAGACGGAGGTTGCAATCCGTGCGGCCTTCAAGGCGGTGCAGGACAGCAAGCAGGTGGCATATCTTGCCCCGACAACCATTCTGGCACAGCAGATTTACGATACGTTTTCGCAGAGGATGAAGGATTTTCCGGTGAATGTGGATTTGATGTGTCGTTTCAGAAGTCCGGCGGAGCAGAAAAAGACGATAGAGAAGCTTAAAAAGGGTGAGGTCGATATCATTATCGGAACACACCGCATACTCTCAAAGGATGTGCAGTTTAAGGATCTGGGACTTTTGGTAATCGATGAGGAGCAGCGCTTCGGAGTGACTCACAAGGAGAAAATTAAGCAGATGAAGGTCAATGTGGATGTGCTCACACTGACCGCTACACCGATTCCGAGGACACTCCACATGAGCTTAATCGGCATAAGGGATATGAGTGTGCTTGAGGAGCCGCCGATGGACCGTGTACCGATTCAGACATATGTCATGGAGTACAATGATGAGCTTGTCAGAGAGGCGATTAACAGGGAGCTTGCCAGAAACGGACAGGTGTACTATGTGTACAATAAGGTGCGCGACATAGCAGACATAACAGCAAGGCTGCAGGAGCTGGTGCCGGATGCGACTGTTGCATTTGCGCACGGACAGATGAAGGAGACGGAGCTTGAGCGCATCATGTACCGTTTTATCAATGGTGAAATAGATGTGCTTGTATCCACGACCATTATAGAGACAGGACTTGATATCTCAAACGTCAATACAATGATTATACACGATGCGGACAACATGGGACTTTCACAGCTTTATCAGCTTCGTGGACGAGTCGGCAGGTCTAATCGTACTGCGTATGCTTTCCTCATGTACAGGCGCAACAAGATGTTAAAAGAGGTGGCAGAAAAGCGTCTTGCAGCGATAAAGGAGTACTCAGACCTTGGCAGCGGCTTTAAGATTGCCATGAGAGACCTTGAAATCCGTGGTGCGGGCAATCTGCTCGGTGCGGAGCAGAGCGGACACATGGAGGCAGTGGGCTACGATTTGTACTGCAAGATGTTGAGCGAGGCGGTAAAAGAGGCAAAGGGCATCGAGGATATCAGTGATAAATTTGACACGACCGTGGATATCGTAACCGATGCTTATATTCCGGCAGATTATATCGCAAACGAATTCCAGAAGCTGGATATATACAAGCGTATTGCAGGAATAGAGACAGAGGAAGAGAAGGATGAGATGCTCGAGGAGCTCATAGACAGGTTTGGAGAACCACCAAAATCAGTGCTCAGCCTGCTTCGCGTGGCAAGGCTTAAGGCGCTGGCACATGCCGTATATATCACTGAGATAAAGCAGACCGGCTCACTGATAAAGCTTACCATGTTTGAGCGGGCAAGGATAAATCCGGAGAAGATACCGGAGCTTATTGCCCAGTATAAATCCTCACTCAAATTCAATATGGCAGAAAACCCATATTTTACATTTGATTTAAAAAATGGCAGCGTGGCAAAGAAGCGGGATGTGCTTGATGTGGTGGAGGAACTGATTTTGCAAATGCGTAAGGAACTGATTACGGCTGAATAGTTACCCGAATTTTGGAATCATGTAGCATATAGCATAGGAAACACCACATGCTTTACGCGAAATTGACGATAATTTACAAAGTTTAGAAAATGCTTGCCAGCAGGCCCGAAAAGCTCTATAATATACGAGCGATACTATACCAATTTTAAAGAGGATAGATACAATGAAAGCGAAAAAAGTAATAGCTATGTTATTAGCTGCAACACTCTCAGTTACAGCTTTTACAGGATGTGCAATAAATAAAACCGCAACAGTTGCGACATTAGATAAAGAGGATATCAAGCTTGGGCTTGTTAATTTTATGATAAGGTACCAGGAGGCCGGTTATGATGACATGTATATACAGTACATGGGCGAGGGCTACTGGGACAAGACAGTATCAGGCAATAATACTGTGCTTGAAACATGGAAGAAAAATGCTATCGAGGAGGCTCATGAGCTTTACACATTAAAGGCGCATCAGTCAGATTACGATGTAGAGGTTTCTGATGATGAGAAAAAGGAAATCAAAAAGGCCGCAGAGAAGTTTATGAAGGCAAATTCCGATGATGTGATAGACGAGATGAGTGCTACAGAGGAGATTGTCGAGGAATATTTAGAGCTTCGCCTCATAAAGAGTAAGATGTATGCTGCAATCATCAAAAATGCTGATTCAAGCGTGACGGATGAGGAAGCCAATATGGCTGCATACACCATTGTGAAGCTTGATTACAAGGGTGCATATGACTCTAATTACCAGTATCAGACATATACAGATGAGCAGTCAGCACAGATAAAGGCACAGGCAGATGCAGTGGTAGAGGCGCTTGCAGGCGGATCATCCTTAGAGGATGCAGCCAAGGCAGCAGGCACTACAGCCACAACAGGCACATACGCCACATACGTTGATCCGGATGCGGAGAAGACAGATGATTCAGATAAGAAATCAGATGACACAGAGTCTACAGAGAGCTCAGAGTCATCGGACAGCAAGACAAAGGACAGTGTATACACTACAAACAATCTTGATCAGAGCGTTGTAGATGCACTCAATTCCCTTGAGGAGGGACAGACCTCAGACCTCATCACCACAGACAGCACTTACTATATCGTAAGGCTCGACAAAAAGACCGATGATAAAGCAACAGAGTCAAACAGGAAGACTGTAAAGGGCAATAAAGAGGACAAATATTACAATGGCATCCTTTCAGGATGGCAGGACGATGAAAAATGGTCTGTAAAGCAGAAGCAGCTTGACAAGATCAAGATTCACAATTATTTTACTACTACCAAGAAGGACAAAAAGGCAGCAGACACAAGCGCTACAGAGAGCACACAGCAGTCAGAAAGCACCAATAGTACAGATACAGAGAATACTGAGGCAGTAGATGGAACAGAAAACTAATATCGTACTTATAGGCATGCCGGGAGTTGGAAAGAGTACCATAGGCGTAATACTTGCAAAGGTGCTGGGATACAGCTTCCTGGATGCGGATTTACTGATACAGGAGCAGGAGGGAAAGCTTCTGCGTGAGATAATTGAGGAAAAGGGCACGGACGGTTTTATAGAGGTAGAGAACCGTGTCAATGCTTCTATCAGGGCTGATAGGGCCATTATAGCTACAGGCGGTTCGGTGGTATACGGAAAAGAGGCCATGGAGCATCTTAAGGAGATAGGCAGAGTTGTGTATCTCAAGGTTTCTTATGCCATTTTGGAAAAACGACTTGCAGACATAAAGGGTAGAGGTGTAGTATTAAAGAAAGGGCAGACTTTAGAAACCCTTTTTGAAGAGCGCTCAAAATTGTATGAGCAGTATGCAGACATCGAGGTTTCCGAGGAGGGGCTTGATGTGGAGCAGACAGTAGAGAAGCTGGTGGAGGCACTTGAATTATAGTGCTTATTTATCGTGATATGATTAGATAATAGTAGCTGCTGCGTCATTTATTAAAAGCAGCACCGGCACAAATGGCGGCTTAAATACGTCGTCATAAATGAAATTTGTAGTTGGATGTATAACAATAGTGTAAATTGAGAATAGTATATTAGGAGGAAGTATACTCCTGAATTCATAGAGGTGGAATATGGAACAGTACGTAATCAAAGGTGGAAATCCTTTATACGGTGAAGTTGAAATTGGTGGAGCCAAAAATGCTGCACTTGCTATTTTGGCCGCTGCCATAATGACAGACGAGACTGTAACAATAGATAATTTGCCAAATGTAAGGGATATCAATGTCTTACTTCAGGCAATCGAAGAAATCGGCGCACATGTGGAGCGCGTGGATATACACAAGGTAAAGATAAACGGTTCATTTATCAGGGGCGTAAATGTCGATAATGAATTCATCAGACGAATCAGGGCATCATATTATTTAATTGGTGCATTACTTGGAAAATACAAGCATGCAGAGGTTGCGCTTCCGGGAGGCTGTGATATCGGAAGCAGGCCGATTGACCTTCATATGAAGGGCTTCCGCTCCATGGGAGCAGACATAGACATAGCTCATGGCCTTGTCATCGCCAGGGCAAAGGAGCTTAAGGGCACACATATATATATGGATAAGGTTTCTGTAGGTGCCACAATCAATATTATGATGGCTGCAGCCATGGCAGATGGCAAGACTGTTATCGAGAATGCGGCTAAGGAGCCTCATGTCGTTGATGTGGCAAACTTCTTAAACAGCATGGGAGCAAATATCAGGGGCGCAGGAACCGATGTCATCAGAATTGTAGGTGTGGAGAAATTACATGCTACAGAGTATTCTGTCATTCCGGATCAGATTGAGGCCGGTACATTCATGTTTGCAGTTGCGGCAGCGGGAGGCAACGTGCTGGTAAAGAATGTCATTCCAAAGCATCTTGAGGCCACCACAGCAAAGCTGTTGGAGGTAGGCTGCCAGGTAGAGGAGTTTGATGACTCAGTCAGAGTAATATCAGATGGACATTTAAAGCATACACAGGTCACCACACTTCCATATCCGGGCTTCCCGACAGATATGCAGCCACAGATGGCGGTGCTTTTGGGTATCGCTGAGGGCACCAGTACAGTGACAGAGAGCATATTTGAGAATCGTTTCAAGTATGTTGACGAGCTCACCAGAATGGGAGCTGATATAAAGGTAGAGAGCAATATAGCAATCATCAGCGGCGTGAAAAGATACACAGGTGCCAGAGTGAATGCACCTGACCTAAGAGCAGGAGCTGCACTGGTTATAGCAGGTCTTGCAGCAGAGGGCATCACAGTGGTTGATGATATCTACTATATCCAGAGAGGCTATGAGGCACTCGAGGAGAAGCTTACAAAGATTGGCGCAAAAATTGCCAGGGTAGAGGATGAGAAGGAGCTTCAGAAGTTCATACTCAAGGTATCGTAATAGATATATACGTAAAGCATGAAATGTAAACACAATATAAATGCAATATATAAAATAAGAACCGGCAGCATCTTACTGTAGATGCACGGTTCTTATTTTTGGTTATTTTATAATTTTTTTTGAGTAACTACTCCGTAATCCTTTTGATTATAAATCGGCTTACATCACAGATTTGATGAAAAACTCGCGGTTTGTGGACAAATCAAGTATACTGCCGTCATCAAAACGTACAATAGGGCGTGACAGTTCATGTGGGTTGAGCATCACAATATTACAGAACCGGCTATCGTTGAGCATTACACGGTTGCTCTGGTATGTGGTAGCAAGCTTTTTCAAAAACAAAAGCAGGAACTTTGTATTGTACTTTGTAAAACCTTCACTCTCAAAGCTTGATATGACAGCGAACGGACAAAGTGGTGCGCGATAGCGTCTGGCGGCAGTCATGGCATCATATACATCGGCGATGGCTGTTATCATGGCAAAGTCGTCAATCAGTGAGCTGTCAAGCTGTGAAGGATAGCCTGAGCCATCACAGCGCTCATGATGCATGAGGGCTGTGCGCTTTATTCTGGAGTCAATCTGCAGATCCCTAATCAAATCAAAACCAAACTGTGGGTGCTTTTTTATGAGCGCAAATTCTTCATCTGTGAGCTTGTCAGGCTTGTTTAGCACATCATCGGGAATCTTGCATTTACCGATATCGTGAAGTACTCCTGCGATAGTAAGCGTATTCACATCTGTCTTTTCCATATGAAGCCATCGTCCGATCATCCTTGTAATAAGCCCTACATTCAGACAGTGTGAGTACAACGGGTCTGCAATGGTGCGCATGTTGTAGAGCATGTCAAAGGTCTCGATTGTAGTGCCGCACGATGAGGAAAGGTCAATGACAGCAGTAAGAAGCGCAGCCTCATCAAAGGATTTTTCACCGGCACAGATTTTGCCAAAGGTATCCTTGATTTGATTTATGCATGTGAGGTATTTGAGCTGGAAGCCTAGGAACTCTTCTGAGGCCTGAACACGCTGGATGTTGGTCACCATCTCATGTGCGCGGGTTTTTGGTACAGGTTTTACCTTGTCTCGCTTTGCTGTATTTTCGCCGGCTTGCGGTGCTGCTGCATAGGATGGGTTTTGAATTGAGATGCTGCCTACCTTATATAGCTTCATTTTGTTGATGAGCTGACGGGTGAGTGGTGTGCCGGGCAGTGCAAGTATCTGCCCCAGAGGGGTCTTTATCGGTTCTGCTGCCACCATACCAATCTGCGCATCTTTTATGCTGATTTTAATCATGAGTTACTCCAAAAATTTATTTTGATATTGTGTGTTTAGTACTATAAATACAAATTTAAGTATAATTACAAAAATTATGAAAGTCAATAAAGGAAGAAAGAATAATTGCATAAAATAGCTTATAAATAATGAATAGGGTATCGAAAATGGATTATTGATAAATCTGTATCGAAAATGATACTTGACATATATATCATGTGGTAGTAATATAGCTGACAGAGATTTGAAAAATTCTATATTGTAACTTCTCTTATTCAGAGTGATGGAGATACAAAGGATCTATGAAGTCACGGCAACCCCGTTAGAAAACAGGAAGGTGCCAACCTGAGCGAGTAATCGAACAATAAGAGGATTTTTATTATCTTAATTTTAATCCACTTATTTGCAGTAAGTGGTTTTTTATTGGAAAAATATTGGTCACACAGTATGAAAGGAGCAACAGATAATTAATGGAGAAATTATTATTTACATCAGAATCAGTAACTGAGGGACATCCGGATAAGCTCTGCGATGCAGTATCAGATGCCATCCTTGATGCATGCATACAGCAGGACCCGATGAGCCGTGTCGCATGTGAGACAGCAAGCTGTACAGGCTTCATCCTTGTAACAGGAGAGATTACCACAAAGGCACAGCTTGATATTCCTGCAATCGTCAGAAAAACAGCACTTGAGATCGGATATGATGACGGAAAGAAGGGACTCGACGGAAACTCATGTGCAGTAATGGTTTCAATCGACAAGCAGTCTGCTGATATCGCCATGGGAGTTGACAAGGCACTCGAGGCAAAAGAGGGCGACCTTACAGACAACCTCGACACCGGAGCCGGAGATCAGGGAATGATGTTTGGATATGCTACAAATGAGACTGAGGAGTATATGCCATACCCAATCGCACTCGCTCACAAGCTTGCATTCCAGCTCACAAAGGTTAGAAAAGACGGCACACTTACATACCTTCGTCCGGACGGAAAGACACAGGTTTCAGTAGAGTATGATGAGGCAGGAAAGCCGGTAAGACTTGAGGCAGTTGTACTTTCAACACAGCACGACGAGGATGTTACCCAGGAGCAGATCCATGAGGACATCAAGAAATATGTATTTGATCCAATTCTTCCAAAGGATATGATTGACGATGAGACAAAGTTCTTTATCAATCCTACAGGACGTTTCGTAATAGGTGGACCACACGGAGATGCAGGTCTCACCGGTCGTAAGATTATCGTAGACACCTACGGTGGATATGCACGTCACGGCGGCGGAGCTTTCTCAGGAAAGGATTGTACAAAGGTAGACCGTTCAGCAGCATACGCAGCACGTTACGTAGCAAAGAACCTTGTAGCAGCAGGATTTGCTGACAGGTGTGAGATTCAGCTTTCATATGCTATCGGTGTTGCACAGCCAACATCTATCATGGTTGATACATTCGGCACAGGAAAGCTTGCAGATGACAGAATCGTTGAAATCGTAAGGGAGAATTTCGACCTTCGTCCGGCCGGAATCATCAAGATGCTTGACCTCAGAAGACCTATCTACCGCCAGACAGCAGCATACGGACACTTCGGACGTACAGATATCAAGCTGCCTTGGGAGGCACTTGATAAGGTTGAGGACCTCAAGAAGTATCTCTAAACAATATGTGGGGCTTCGCGCTTTTCAGGTTGTGAGCGCCGGATAGTATACATTATATTTCTTAGAAAAAGTTAGAAAGAATTTAGAGAAAATTTAGACAGAAGTTATCGGATATATGATATAATTAAGTCATGGGACTGACATTGAGTCGGTTTCCATGGCTTTTTATTTTCAGGAGGAACGGATATGAGCAGAATTTTGATAGTAGAGGACGAGGTTGCAATTGCTGATCTTGAGAAGGATTACCTGGAGCTGAGCGGCTTTGAGGTAGAGGTGGAGAATGATGGCACAAGCGGTCTCGCAAGGGCTTTGGCGGAGGATTTTGATCTGTTTATTCTTGACCTTATGCTGCCGGGCATTGATGGCTTTGAGATTTGTAAGCGGATTCGTGAGAAAAAGAACACACCGATACTCATGGTTTCAGCAAAGAAGGATGATATCGACAAGATAAGAGGACTCGGACTCGGCGCAGATGATTATGTCACAAAGCCGTTTTCACCATCAGAGCTTGTTGCCAGGGTAAAGGCTCATCTGGCCAGATATGAGCGCCTGATCGGAAGCGCCACACCTGAAAATGACATCGTTGAAATTCGTGGCATCAAGATTGACAAAACAGCCCGCCGTGTGTGGGTAAACGGAGAGGAAAAGCAGTTTACCACAAAGGAATTTGATCTGCTCACATTCCTTGCGGAGAATCCAAACCATGTATTTACCAAGGAGGAGCTTTTCAAGGAAATCTGGAATATGGATTCGGTCGGAGATATTGCGACAGTCACTGTACATATCAAGAAGATTCGTGAGAAAATCGAGATGAACACTGCAAAGCCTCAGTATATTGAGACTATTTGGGGCGTGGGATACCGTTTTAAGCTGTAGTGATTTTTAAAAAATATAGTAGATATTGTAGTATTAATAGGACATATCAAATTCAAATGCGAAAGGATATGTCCTTGTTGTATATATAAAGTGGCTTATTAATTTATTCAAATGGAGAATACTATGAAGATAAAAACAAAACTTGCTATATCATTCTGTATAATTATTTTTGTGCCTGTTGTGCTCACCAGTATAGTGCTTGTGGGTTTCAATAAGATTCAGCTAAAGGCCATAAACAAGACATATGGCATGGAGGATGCGGGCATGCTCGCACTCACTGACACGGTGCAGTTTCTGAACAAGGTGACAGGGCGCACATATGATGAGCTCGAGAAGACATCGCTCATAGAACCATCCAGGCTTCTTGATAGTGATTATCTGACTAAGATAAATAAGAAGCTGGAGAAGAAGTATTCATATCTCATAGTGAAAAGTGAAGGAGAGCTCATTTTCAATGGTGGAATTGACAATGATGATATTTTGAGAAAGCTTCCGCGAATATCCAATAAGCAGAGCAGCTCTGATGTGAGCAGCTATATGGACAGTGATGACAAGGTGCTCATAAAGCAGCTCAATTTTCGTGACAGTGATGGTGACGAGGCGAGTCTTTACATAGTGACATCAACCGCGTGCGTGATCCCTGAGGTCAGGACTGTTTTGATAGAAGGAGCATTTGCACTTGTATTGATACTTCTTACTACGGCTGCCATGCTTATAGTGTGGATATACAGGAGTATCATCACACCGATAGAGAGGCTGCGTATTGCCGCTGAAAATATCAAGGATGGCAATCTGGACTTTGAGCTTGAGACGAGTCCGAGCGACGGAGAGATTGGCGAGCTGTGTACTGCGTTTGAGCAGATGCGTGCACGCCTCAAGAAAAATGCCGAGGAAAAGGTGACGAATGAGTCTGAAAACAGAGTGTTAATCAGCAATATCGCACATGATTTAAAGACTCCTATTACTGCGGTAAAGGGCTATGCCGAGGGCATACTTGACGGAGTGGCAAACACCCCTGAAAAGGTAGATAAATACGTCAGAACCATTTACAATAAGGCAAACGATATGGATAAGCTCATTAATGAGCTGACACTTTACTCGAAGATTGACACGAACAGGATTCCATACAATTTTGCGAAGATAAATGTCACAGATTATTTTAACGACTGTGTTGAGGAAATAGGACTCGATCTTGAGGCAAAAAATATCAGGCTTTCATATGAGAATCATGTGGATAGCAACGTGCTTATCATTGCTGATCCGGAGCAGCTTCGCCGTGTGATTAATAATATAGTTGGTAATTCGGTGAAGTATATGAACAAGACACAAAGCTATATAGATATCAGGATAAATGATGTTGGTGACTTCATACAGGTTGAAATTTAGGACAATGGACGAGGAATCGACCAGAGAGATATGCCATATATTTTTGACAGATTTTACAGAGCGGATGCGTCGAGAAATTCGGCTACCGGAGGCAGCGGCATAGGACTTTCCATCGTAAAGAAGATTATAGAGGATCACGGCGGCAAGATATGGGCTACCAGCAAAGAAGGCGATGGAACTACCATGTTTTTCGTAATCAGAAAGTATCAGGAAACACAGGATATGAACCGGCAGTAAACAAATAAACAGGATATTGACATAAAAAGTAAAGCTATAATTATAACAGTTAGATATTAGAATTTAAAATTAAGAGCTCCCGATTGACAACGCAAATAGTGTTGTCAGCCGGGAGCTTTAATGTATTTTTTATTTAAAATAAGTTAAGGAAAAACACATAAAATATTTGAAAAATAAAGTCTGACGTAGTAAAATAGTAACATTGCACGAAAGAACCATGGAGAAATCGAAAGGGGGACAAATATGCATAAATTCAGACAAAAATATGTAGGAGACAAGGCATTTTATAAGCGCTATCTCATGCTGGCCATACCAATGATAATCCAGAATGCAATCACAAATCTGGTAAGCTTTCTGGACAACATTATGGTAGGACAGCTTGGTACAGAGCAGATGTCAGGAGTAGCAATCGTAAACCAGCTCATATTTGTGTACAATCTGGCTGTATTTGGGGCGGTGTCAGCGGCAAGTATATTCGGAGCACAGTATTTTGGCAAGGGAAATCATAAGGGGCATATGTATTCCTTCAGATTCAAGCTGTATGCAGCGCTGCTTGTTACAGCAATAGCGATGACACTGTTTATCACGAACGGAACAGGTCTCATATCACTTTATCTGACAGATACGGCAGGAAACGGTGCCACGGAGGTAGCACTGGCATATGGAAAGGAATATCTGGAAATTGTTATGATAGGTCTCATACCGTTTGCGGTGACACAGGCCTATGCGACAAACATAAAGGAAACAGGACAGACTTTTGTACCGATGGTTGCAAGCTTTGCAGCAGTTGGAAGCAATGCGGTGCTTGATTTTCTGCTCATCTTCGGAATAGGACCGATACCAAAGCTGGGTGTGGCGGGAGCCGCTATTGCCACTGTGATGTCGCGATATATTGAGACAATAATAGTTGTGCTGTGGGCGCATAAAAACAGGGATAAGAACAGATATCTCGAGGGCGCTTACAGAGGAATAGGAATGCCGTTTGGTGAGTTTAAGACTATATTCATCAAGGGACTGCCACTTATGCTCAATGAGCTTTTTTGGGCAGCAGGCATGACAACGGTTACACAGTGCTATTCAGTACGTGGGCTCTCGGTAATCGCAGGTTTAAACATTGCGACAACGATAACAAACCTTTTCAATATAGTGTTTATACAGCTTGGCGCATGCATCAGCATAGTTGTGGGGCAGTATCTTGGAGCCGGTGAGCTTGAAAAGGCAAAGGATGCGGATAACAAGATGATAGTGTTCAGTGTGTTCTGCTGTTCTGTAATGGCGGCGGTCATGCTTCTGGTAGGCGGACTTTTCCCTCAGATATATAACACAACCGATGAAATCAAATCACTCGCAACAAGCTTCATAGCGGTATCAGCGATAATTATGCCATTTTGTGCATTTACACATTCGTCGTATTTCACACTCCGCTCAGGCGGCAAGACACTGGTCACATTTCTGTTTGACTCCGTATTTACGTGGGTGATAGTGGTGCCGGTGGCATTTGTGCTCGCCAAATACACAGCAATTGGCATAGTAGCAGTGTACTTCCTTGTGCAGGCCACAGAGCTGATAAAGGTAGTCATCGGATACTTCATGGTGAAAAGCGACGTGTGGCTCGTGCAGATGGTATAGGAATGTAAGTCATTATCTTGCGGAAAAGTAAAATAAAAGTTATACTGTAGCAAAAGTCAGCATAACAGTTCTAACCCAGAATGAAACGGAGCATAAAATGAGCGAAGAAAAACAGCACAAGCGCCGCGTGCATTATAGCGGAAAATATCCCAAAAAATTTGAGGAAAAATACAAGGAATTAAATCCGGAAAAATACAAGGATACAATTGAGCATGTCATCAGCAAGGGAAATACCCCTGCGGGCATGCACATATCCATAATGGTAAAAGAAATCATAGATTTTCTGGACATAAAGCCGGGACAGACAGGCTTTGATGCCACACTCGGATACGGTGGCCACACAAGGGCAATGCTTGAAAAGCTTGAAGGACAGGGACATATGTTTGCTACAGATGTTGACCCAATCGAGTCTGAAAAGACAAAAAAGCGTCTCGCTGAAGCAGGCTTTGGAGAGGATATTCTCACCATAAAGCTTCAGAACTTCTGCACAATAGATGAGATTGCAAAGGAAGTAGGAGGCTTTGATTTCATACTTGCCGATCTGGGAGTTTCATCAATGCAGATAGATAATCCTGAGCGTGGATTTTCGTTTAAGGTGGATGGACCGCTGGATCTGCGTCTTAATCCAAATGCCGGTATCAGTGCGGCAGAGCGGCTTGATAATATATCCCGTGAGGAGCTTTCGGGTATGCTCTATGAGAACTCAGATGAGCCGTATTGCGAGGAGCTTGCAAAGGCTATCACAGACGAGATCAGGAAGGGCAACCGCATAGATACGACCACAAAGCTTCGTCACATTATAGAGCAGACACTTGATTTTCTGCCTGAAAAGGATAAGAAGGACATAATCAAAAAGACCTGTCAGCGCACATTCCAGGCGCTTCGCATAGACGTAAACCATGAGTTTGAGGTGCTATATGAGTTTATGGAAAAGCTTCCGGGAGCATTAAAGCCCGGAGGAAGAGCTGCCATCCTTACCTTCCATTCAGGAGAGGACAAGCTGGTCAAAAAGGCACTCAAGGCAGGATATAAAGCAGGAATATACAGCGACTATTCCAAGGATGTGATTCGTCCATCAGCACAGGAATGTGCTCAGAACGGACGTGCCAGGTCCACGAAGATGCGCTGGGCGGTCCGTGCGGAATAGAAAAGAATAAAAATAGTTCTAAAACACTATTGCTTTATTGAGAAAAATAGTCTACTATGAACGTGTTATATGACTGACGGATAAGTGGAATAACCACATGAAATATAACAAATAAGAGCCGACCGTCTGGGCGATAAACCCGGACAGTTGGCTCTTTTTGATTATAAAATCAGCCATAGTCGTATAAATAACCGGGGAATGTATCTCAAAAGAAACAACAGGGATATTGACAAAAATACTGTAGTAAGTATATACTAACCACAGTTAAACAAAACTAATCAAACGAAGTAACATTCATACATTTTAAGGAGGATATTACAATGATAGAAATGAAAGAGTGGGATGGATTTGAAGGACGTCTTTGGAAAGAGGAAATCAACGTCCGTCAGTTTATTCAGGACAACTACACTCCATACGACGGAGATGAGAGCTTTTTAGCTGATCCGACAGATGCTACAAACAAGCTGTGGGATGCGCTTCAGAAATTACAGAAAGAGGAGCGTGCCAAGGGCGGAGTTCTTGACATGGAGACAGAGGTTGTAACAGGAATCACAGCTTACGGCCCTGGATATATAGATGAGTCATTAAAGGACCTCGAGCAGATTGTAGGTCTTCAGACAGATAAGCCGTTAAAGAGAGCATTCATGCCTTACGGTGGAATCAAGATGGCGGTACAGGCTGCTGAGACATATGGTTACAATGTAAGCGACAAGCTCAAGGAGATTTTTACAAAATATCATAAGACACACAACACAGCAGTATTCGATGCATACACACCTGAGATGATGAAGGTCCGTCATGCAAAGATCCTTACAGGTCTTCCTGACACATACGGCCGTGGACGTATCGTGGGCGATTACCGTCGAGTAGCATTATACGGACTTGATTATCTCATCGAGGAGAAAAAGAAGGATAAGGCAAACTGTGGCTGTGGACAGATGACAGATGATGTTATCCGTTTAAGAGAGGAAATCGCAGAGCAGATTAAATGTCTTGAGGATATGAAGAAGCTTGCAGAGATTTACGGATACGATATCTCAAGACCTGCAACAAACGCAAAAGAGGCAGTTCAGTGGTTATACTTCGGATACCTTGCAGCAATCAAGACACAGAATGGCGCAGCAATGTCAGTAGGACGTGTATCTACATTCCTTGACATTTACATCAAGAGAGATATGGACAAGGGCATCCTCACAGAGCAGGAAGCACAGGAGCTCATCGACCATTTTACAATGAAGCTTCGTATGGTTAAATTTGCACGTATCCCTTCATACAACCAGTTATTCTCAGGTGATCCTGTATGGGCAACACTTGACGTGGCAGGAACAGGTGTGGACGGACGTTCAATGGTTACAAAGACAGACTTCCGTTTCCTCCATACATTAGAGAACATGGGACCTGCACCGGAGCCAAACCTCACAGTATTCTACTCATCAAAGCTTCCTCAGACCTTTAAGGATTATGCAGCCCGCATCTCAATTGAGACAAGCTCAATCCAGTATGAGAACGATGACGCAATGAAGCCGGTATGGGGCGATGATTATGCAATCTGCTGCTGTGTATCTGCAACACAGACAGGTAAAGAGATGCAGTTCTTCGGAGCACGTGCAAACCTTGCAAAATGTCTCCTTTACGCTATCAACGGTGGTGTTGATGAGAAATCAGGTGAGCAGGTAGGACCAAACTACGCACCTATCACAGCAGAGTACCTTGACTATGACGAGGTAATGGCGAAATACGACAAGATGATGGACTGGTTAGTAGACATCTATGTAAATACATTAAACCTTATCCAGTACATGCATGACAAATACTACTATGAGGCAGCAGAGCTTGCACTCATGGATACAGACTTAAAGAGAACATTTGCAACAGGAATCGCAGGATTCTCACACGTAATCGATTCTCTTTCAGCAATCAAATATGCAAAGGTTAAAGTAGTACGTGACGAGAGCGGACTGGCAAAGGATTTCGAAATCGAGGGAGAGTTCCCTAAATACGGAAACGATGATGACCGCGCGGACGAAATCGGTGTATGGCTTCTTAAGACATTCATGGACAAGTTAAAGAAGCATCACACATACCGTGATTCAGAGCCTACAACATCAATCCTTACAATTACATCAAACGTGGTATACGGAAAAGCTACAGGAGCAATGCCTGACGGACGTAAAGCCGGAGAGCCACTCTCACCTGGAGCAAACCCATCATACGGCGCAGAGCAGAACGGACTTCTCGCATCCTTAAACTCACTCACAAAGCTTCCATATGAGTGGGCACTTGATGGAATCTCAAATACACAGACCATCAATCCGGGAGCACTCGGAAACAACGAGGGAGAGAGAATTGACAACCTTGTAAACGTAATGGACGGATACTTCGATCAGGGAGCACATCACCTCAATGTAAATGTATTCGGTAAAGAGAAGCTCATCGATGCAATGGAGCATCCTGAGAAGGAGGAGTACGCAAACTTCACAATCCGAGTATCAGGATACGCAGTTAAGTTCATCGACCTCACAAGAGAGCAGCAGCTCGATGTAATCTCACGTACATGCCACGAGAGAATGTAATATAAAAAAATATTCAACATTCCAGAATGTGCAGGCCAAGTGCCTGCATATTCTGATTTTCTAAATAACACCACAGCGTAAGGAATTTTCGGAAGGTGTGTAAAAGCCGGTCGCATCAAGCATAGAAAACTTAAATCATAATTCATACAGCCTCTTAGCCCGAAGAACCTGAGCATTGAAAAGTCCCGGTCGGCGGGTTGCCGAAAATTCCGTACCATAAAATAAAAGTAGCAGCAATAACCTGAAGGAGGTAAAACATGGGAGAAACACTAGGAAGAGTACACTCGGTAGAAAGCTTCGGCTCAGCCGACGGCCCGGGAGTGAGATATATAGTATTTTTGAAGGGCTGCAATATGCGCTGTAAATACTGCCACAATCCGGATACATGGGCCAAATGCGGCGAAAATGACGGTGCAAAGCTGATGACACCGCAGGAGGTGCTAAAGACCGCCATGCGCTATAAAGCGTACTGGAAGCAAACAGGTGGCATCACAGTAAGCGGAGGTGAAGCACTTTTGCAGATAGACTTTGTCACAGAGCTATTTAAGCTTGCAAAGGAAAAAGGTGTAAACACATGCCTTGACACATCAGGAAATCCGTTTACCGTGGAAGAACCGTTTTTCGGCAAATTTAATGAGCTGATGAAATATACAGATCTCTTCATGCTGGACATCAAGCATATAGATGACGAGGAGCACAAAAAGCTTACGGGACAGACAAATAAGAATATCCTTGATATGGCACAATATCTCTCAAAAAACGGTAAAAAAATGTGGATACGTCATGTGCTTGTGCCTGGAATCACCACGGATGAGAGATATTTAAATCAGCTTAGAGAGTTTATCGACACACTTAAAACGGTGGAAAGGGTTGAGGTGCTGCCGTACCACACACTTGGGGTGTTCAAGTGGAAGGAGCTTGGTATACCGTATCAGCTTGAAGGGGTGGAGCCTCCTACAGATGAACAGATAGAATGCGCAAAAAAGGTTTTAAATTGTCAGAATTAGTTTTTTAATACCATTGCTAACAACTCATTAAGTTGATAAAATATAATAAGTAACTATTATTTTACACCGATGCGGCCTTCGTTTGTATGTGGGGTGACACTTGGCTATATGCTTGCGTATCGCAACTGTAAATGTGCTGAACAGTTAAAAGTTACAATAATAATTTGCGGGAGTTACAACATGGGAAAACCAGATATCATTTACGAAGACAATGACATTATCGTCTGCTACAAGCCGGCGGGAATTGCTACACAGACCAGGCATATAGGGCAGCAGGATATGGAGAGCTTCATAAGAAATTACAGGGCGGCTAAAAATGAGCCACCCTATGTTGGCATAGTGCATAGGCTCGACCAGCCGGTAGAGGGAGTGATGGTATTTGCCAAGAATCAGAAAGCCGCGGCTTCTTTAAGCAGACAGATAAAGGAGCATACAACCGAGAAATATTATCGTGCGGCAAGCAGAGGGCAGGGAGTGTCGGGAGCAGATAAGGAAGAAGATAATCATGACTCGGCATGGCATACTCTTACAGATTATATCTCATTTGACAAGCGTACCAATACATCAAAAATTACAAGCGAAAAAGACAGGCTGGCAAAAAAAGCAGTGCTTCAGTATAGGGTGATATCAGTGACGCCGGATAGGGACAGCTCACAAAATGAATGCATTAGAACAGAATTTGACATAAAGCTGCTCACAGGAAGGCACCATCAGATACGTTTGCAGCTTGCAAATATTGGCTATCCACTGATAGGAGATACCAAGTATGGGAAGCCTGCCTCAAATAACTCAGGAACGGGAAGCAAATCCGGACGCACCGGTGGCGGTGTGAGGGAGCAGCTTGCACTTTGCTCCTACAAGCTTGTTTTTGACCATCCTGCGACAGGGGAGAGGATGACATTTGAATTACCATAGTGCTGTTGGGAATAAGATGAATTAAAGTGTATGGTCTTTTTTATATGAAGAAAAATACAGTTGACAATATTATTTATATATAAGTTCATAGGTTAGTTACTTGAGTGGTTAACCATGCAACCATACCGCAAATATGAGCGAAATTAGCTGTGTAGCAGCGATGCTAAACAGAGTGCAGATAAAGTACAAATATCGTGCGGTTTTGCGAATGTGTGTGGTGGTTCTGGATAGTTACGATAATAAAAAGTACAACAAGTAGGTAATTGCGGAACAAGTGCGCACTCCTGATTAAAAAGCGGTAAGAATTCTGCAACGTAGGATTCTTAAAGATGAAAAGTAGGTGCTTCTAAATTTAGACATGACTAAAAGATTTCCCAGATAAACTGCGAAGAAAAGATTATATGCATATTAATAATCAGGCAATCAAGGGCTTCAAACTCCGAATGTATTTGTACTGATGAATCTTATCAGCGACAATTACAGTAACAAGCTGGGTGATTCCGGCAAGAAGTAAATCAGCATGAAGCGTTTTCTCATTCTGGGTCTTACGATTCGCAATGTTGCAACTATCTTTGAAATGGTTGATTGAATTTTCAACATTTACACGGATCTTGTAAGTATTTTCCCATTCTTTCGAGCTACGTTCTATGCCAGGATAGGCACGGAGAGGAATAAAAGCATTACGAAATCCAATGTCTTCGAAGATCGTAAATCCAACAAGAAGTCCTGTTTAAAACGTGTAAATTTGGAACCATCTGGAACAGCATCAAAGTCGCAGAAATCACGAAGTTCCTGAGAGTACTCTAGGAACGCAATCAGGAGCGTATCTGTCGGGATTGAAAAAAATACGCTGGAGTAGAAGTGCCTTGAGCATCGGATAAAGCTGGTGCTTTCGAGGTATTCCGGTTGAAGCTTTGATGGTTGGAATGAATATGTACGATATTTAAATTTAGATTTTGGAAACTGGACTGATTTGCGAGGTACAACTTTTAATGGATAAAAAAAAGCGACTACTTATTCTAATATTTGTATTAATATTAAGCGGAATTGTTGTGATATTCATACATAAAAATGGTTCCATGAAAGGAGATTCTATTATGGAAGAAAATGCTATTTCCGGAGATGATAATACTCATTGGTTCCATTCAAACGGTATCATCACATCCATAGATAACTCTCAAAAAAAAATCTGTGTTGATATCAGTCAAAAAAATAATTTTTTTGATGGTACCAATATTACATTAAATTGCAACAAATCATCTCTCGACATTACATATTTAGAGGCTGGTCAAGAAATTACTTTCTATTTCTTTGAGAATAATGTACTTGACACTGAAGTTGCAATAGAGAAACTAAATATCGTTACACCATAACCTTTAGGGATTAGATAGTGTTCATCTAATCCCTTTTATTATGCTATGACATAATATTGGCACATCTCTGTGATTGAAGTGTAAATTTACACATGCTACAATAAGTATTGCTTATAGTTTTCTTTATTTTCAGCACCTATAAATGGTGCTTTTTTGTACCCGTAATTCTTTCAATCACTGACAACTGGTTCTAAGTATTTTATACGTACAGCATACTTAACCATATACCAAACGTAAACTGTACATACAGCCATACGTATAACGTTTTCTATTTGTATAGAAAAGAGGCGGAGCATGTGAATGAAATTCTGAATCAGGAGAAATCAATCTATATTCAGATAAGCGAAATGATAGAAAACGACATACTGCGGGATGTGCTTTTGGAGGATGAGCGCGTGCCGAGCACAAACGAGCTTGCAAAGCTGTATGCGATAAATCCGTCTACAGCGGCAAAGGGCATAAATATACTTGTGGATGCAGGAATTTTGTATAAGAAAAGAGGGATTGGAATGTTTGTGAGTGACGGAGCAAAGGAAGTAATAAGGACAAAGCGGAAAGCCCGTTTTTGTTGAAGCTGAACAATATGACGTAGCGAAAAAATAAAAACTAGAAAATTTTCGTCTACATGACGAAAAACAGTAAAATTTTTAATGTTTATCGAAAAATATTCTATAGTGATTCCCGAAAAATTTTTGTATACTAGCCTTACCAACAAAACAAAGGGGGACAAAAATATATGAAGAAAAAATTTGTTGCAATCATGATGGTAGCTGCTATGGCAGCGTCAATGGCCGCTTGTGGATCAGATGGGGGTTCTTCTGATACACAGAAAGGGGGAAGCAGCACAACGACATCAGATGTTGCAAACAAGGACAAGCCACTTGTGTGGTTCAACCGTCAGCCATCAAACAGCTCAACAGGAGAGCTTGACACAACAGCACTCAACTACAACAAGGATACCTATTATGTAGGTTTCGATGCTAATCAGGGAGCTGAACTTCAGGGAGAAATGGTAAAAGAGTATATCGAGAAGAACATCGATACGATCGACAGAAATGGGGATGGAGTTATCGGATATGTACTTGCAATCGGTGATATCGGACACAACGATTCAATTGCAAGAACAAGAGGTGTTCGTAAGGCTCTTGGAACAGGCGTAGACAAGAGCGGCGAGATTGACAGTGCACCGGCAGGAACAAACTCAGACGGAAAAGCAGCTGAGGTTCAGGACGGCAAGATTACTGTAAACGGCAAAGACTATGTAGTAAGAGAGCTTGCTTCACAGGAGATGAAGAACTCAGCAGGAGCTACATGGGATGCAGCTACAGCAGGAAATGCAATCGGAACATGGTCATCATCATTTGGCGAGTCAATCGACGTAGTTGTTTCTAACAACGATGGAATGGGAATGTCAATGTTCAATGCATGGTCAAAGGACAACAAGGTTCCAACATTCGGATACGATGCCAACAGTGATGCAGTAGCAGCTATCGCAGAGGGCTATGGCGGAACAATCAGCCAGCATGCTGACGTTCAGGCTTACCTCACACTTCGTGTACTTAGAAACGCACTCGATGGTGTAGATATTGATACAGGTATCGGCACAGAGGATGATGCAGGAAACGTATTAAGCGATGATGTATATGTTTACAAGGATGATGAGAGATCTTACTACGCATTAAACGTAGCAGTTACAGCAGATAACTACAAGGATTTCACAGATTCAACAGTTGTATGGGCACCTGTTTCAACACAGCTTGATTCAGCAAAGCACCCTACAAAGAAGGTATGGCTGAATATCTACAATGCTTCAGATAACTTCTTAAGCTCTACATATCAGCCACTCTTACAGAAGTATGATGATCTCTTAAATCTTGATGTTGAGTACATCGGTGGTGATGGACAGACAGAGTCTAATATCACAAACAGACTTGGAAATCCAAGCCAGTACGATGCATTCGCAATCAACATGGTTAAGACAGATAATGCAGCTTCTTATACAGCTCTTTTGAACCAGTAAAAGTATTTAAAGCACTTAGTTGGGGAGGGAAAAATCTCTCCCCAAAATAAAGTGTATACAGACGACAGCAAATATAGAGTTAGGAGCAGGAAGTATGGGCGATAAGAATAATGAAAACATCTTATCGATTCGTGGCATGAGCAAGTCATTTGGACGAAACAGGGTTCTTGACCACATCAATTTAGATGTGAAAAAAGGTACTGTAATGGGTCTCATGGGGGAGAACGGAGCCGGTAAGTCGACAATGATGAAATGTCTTTTTGGTACATACCAGAAGGACGAGGGAACTATATATCTGGACGGAAAAGAGGTAAGCTTTTCGGGTCCTAAGGATGCACTGGAAAATGGAATAGCGATGGTGCATCAGGAGTTGAACCAGTGTCTTGAGAGAAATGTCGTAGACAATCTGTTTCTCGGAAGATATCCGGTCAATTCATTTGGTATGATTGATGAGGGACGCATGAAAAAAGAAGCGTCTGAATTATTCAGAAAGCTGGGAATGACAGTTAATCTCGAGCAGCCGATGAAAAATATGTCAGTATCACAGCGACAGATGTGTGAGATTGCAAAGGCAATATCATACAACTCAAAGGTTATAGTATTGGATGAGCCTACATCATCACTTACGGTACAGGAGGTTGAAAAGCTGTTCCAGATGATGAGGATGCTTCGTGACCAGGGTATTTCACTTATCTATATTTCTCACAAGATGGATGAGATTTTTGAGATATGTGATGAGATTTCAGTTCTTAGAGATGGAAATCTGGTCATGACAAAGAGCACAAAAGAAACAAATATGAATGAACTGATTGCAGCGATGGTTGGACGAGTACTGGAGAACAGATTCCCTCCGGTAGACAACAAACCAAAGGATGTAATCTTGTCAATACAGCATCTTTCGACAAAGTACGAGCCACATCTGCAGGACATCACATTTGATGTGCATGAGGGGGAGATATTTGGACTATACGGACTTGTCGGAGCAGGTCGTACAGAGCTTCTTGAGACGATTTTCGGAATCAGGACAAGAGCTGCGGGACGAGTATATTTTAAGAACCAGCTTATGAATTTCACCTGTGCAAAGGAGGCTATGGACTATGGCTTCGCACTTATCACAGAGGAAAGAAAAGCAAATGGACTTTTCCTTAAGGGAAACCTCACCTTTAACACAACAATCGCAAATCTCGGTGCTTATAAGAATGGACCGGCACTTTCAGACAGCAAGATGACAAAGGCCACCTCTGATGAGATAAAGATTATGCACACAAAGTGTATGGGACCGGAGGATATGATTTCGGCTCTGTCAGGAGGAAACCAGCAGAAGGTTATCTTTGGTAAATGGCTTGAAAGAGGACCGCAGATATTCATGATGGATGAGCCTACAAGAGGTATCGATGTAGGTGCCAAATATGAGATTTACGAGCTGATAATCAATATGGCAAAGCAGGGTAAGACAGTCATTGTAGTTTCATCTGAGATGCCTGAGATCCTTGGTATAACAAATCGTATCGGAGTCATGTCAAACGGACGACTCTCAGGAATTGTCAATACAAAGGAAACCAATCAGGAAGAACTGCTGAGACTCAGTGCAAAGTACCTATAATAAAGGGAGAAGACGGATATGGCTAATAGTAAGATTTTAACGGCTGAGCAGGAGCGTGCTCTGCGCCAGCCTATCGACGAATATGTTGGTGGAATACAAAAAGAAATTGATGCACTCAGAAAAGACGGAACTACAAAGGTTGTAGAGTGTCAGTCAGCGATAGCAGGCATCAAGAGAGATAAAACTCTTTCAAAGGGCGAGAAAGAGTCAGAAATAGCAGCCTGCGAGAAAGAGCTTGCAAAGGCAAAGGCTGTTGAGGCAAAGAACAAGGATGAGATTTCAAAGCTCATTGCCAAGGCTGAAAGCTATTTAAAGGAAAATTTTGATTCAAAGTATTACAATGCCGTTAAGGCAAGCTGTGAGGCGGAAAAGGCAGAGGCGCTTGCTGCTCATAATGAGAGAATGGCAGAGCTTGATAAAAAGCACAAGGCTGCTCTTGCAAAGACATCAGACAGCACTGAGATAAAGGAAGAAAACTACGTACACAAGAATCGTATTTCCAATGAGAAGCTTGAGCTCGAGAAAGAGTATCAGACGATCAAGGACAAAAAGCATGAGGCATACAGCTACAAGTATCACCTGATTGATATGCTTCGTCTTTCAAAGTTCACATTTATGGAGAAAAGAGCTCAGAAATGGGAGAATTACAAGTATACGTTCAATAGGAGAAACTTCCTGTTACAGAATGGTCTTTATATTGCAATTATACTTATATTCATAGCGCTTTGTGTCATAACACCGATAAAGAAGGGCACACCTCTTCTGACATACAACAACATACTGAATATTCTTCAGCAGGCTTCACCGAGAATGTTCTTAGCACTTGGTGTTGCAGGACTTATCCTCTTAACAGGAACAGACCTTTCTGTTGGACGAATGGTTGGTATGGGTATGACAACAGCCACAATCATCATGCATCAGGGTATCAATACAGGCTCTGTATTCGGTCATATATTTGACTTTACAGGAGTACCAACAGGTGCAAGAGTGGTTATCGCATTACTTGCATGTATCGTGCTTTGTACATTCTTCACAAGTATTGCAGGATTTTTTACAGCGAAGTTTAAGATGCATCCGTTTATTTCAACCATGGCCAACATGCTTGTTATCTTCGGTATCGTAACATATGCTACAAAGGGAGTTTCATTCGGTGCAATTGAGCCGGTCATCCCTAACATGATTATTCCAAAGGTAAATGGTTTCCCAACCATCATCATCTGGGCAGTAGCAGCAATCGCAATTGTATGGTTTATCTGGAACAAGACAACATTTGGTAAAAACCTCTACGCAGTAGGAGGAAACCCGGAGGCAGCAGCAGTTTCAGGTATCTCAGTTTTTGCAGTAACTCTCGGCGCATTCGTTATGGCCGGTATCCTTTATGGATTTGGCTCATGGCTTGAGTGTGCAAGAATGGTTGGTTCAGGCTCAGCAGCTTATGGACAGGGCTGGGACATGGACGCAATCGCAGCCTGTGTAGTTGGTGGTGTATCATTCACAGGTGGTATCGGTAAGATATCAGGTGTTGTAACCGGTGTATGTATCTTCACAGCACTCACATACTCTCTTACAATCCTTGGTATTGATACAAACCTTCAGTTCGTATTCTCAGGAATTATCATTCTTGTAGCAGTTACACTTGACTGTCTGAAATACGTTCAGAAGAAATAATATCGCAAGAAAATTTCTTTTTCATACTTCCAAAATGATCAGCAGAGATGTCAGGGTGGCATCTCTGCTTTTTGCTTTAATAGTTACACTTTTATTTATGTAAAGCTACAAAAGAATATATCAGATGTGGTATAATACTATACAGACACATTTTAATATCCGGGGGATAAATTTATGCTACACACGGATTTTATGGTGTATGCAGTTCAATAATTACAAGCAGGGAGAAGACATAAAATGTATACATTATTACTGGTTGATGACGAAGAGGATGTAATAGAGGTAATCGAGAGAAAGGTATCCTGGGAGCAGATTGGTTTTCATGTGGTAGGACATGCGGGAAATGGCTTCAAGGCGCTTGAAATGATGGAGGACATGCAGCCGGATGTTGTGATGACTGACATACGTATGCCTTACATGGACGGACTTGAGCTGTGCAGTAACATCAGGCAGAGGTTTCCTGCGACGAAGCTATTGCTTTTCACAGGATTTGACGATTTTGAGTATGCAAAGGAGGCAGTACATCTCGAGATAGAGGAGTATATTTTAAAGCCACTCAATCTGGCTGAAATCACGGAGGTATTCAAAAAGCTTAAGACAAAGCTGGATGATGAGCTGAATGAGAAGAAAAACACAGACATATTGAAGCAGTATTATGCAGCATCGCTGCCTGTTTTGCAGTCAAATTTTTACACGACACTTATCGAGGGACGCATACCGGAAAATGAGCTGGGCAGGTACATGCGTGACTATAAGATTGTGCTTGAGGGACCATATTACTGCTGTATTATCATACATACCTCCGCAAGTCAGATGCCGCAGGGCATGGATATCAGACTGCTTGCAGTGTCAGTAGAGAGACAGGCACAGGCTGATTTAAAGGAGCGCTGGAATGGCAGAATTTTTAACTATCTCGGTGATACGGTCATGATAGCCCAGCTTGTGCAGCAGGAGGATATCTCTGAGCTGACAGATGAGTGCGACAGATTCTGCAAATATGTAAATCATGTAATGGGGGCAAAGGTGACGGTCGGAATCGGACAGGTGTGCGAAAATGTACAGGAGCTGGTGAGCTCTTATCAGAGTGCGAGGGAGGCAGTATCCTACAGGGTGCTTTATGGCAGCAACAGGGCAATAAACATGATAGAGGTTGAGCCACAGCGACGTATATCAAAGGATGGCGATGAGGGAAATGAGCTGTCATATTTATTTAAAATGATTTGTATCGGCAAGATAGAGGATGTGGGACAGGCTGTTGAAGCGTATATGCAGCACAATTTTATGTCGCAGCAGTCACTTGAGAACTACCATGTGGCAGTAATGGAGCTTATCAGTGAGCTATATCACTTCATGAGCAATAATGAGCTAAATGCGCAGGAAATATCGGGAAGTGTAGGCAGGCTTTATAATGAGCTCTCCAATTTTGAGCCGGTAGTGCTCAAGCAGTGGCTTTTGGATTTTTCAAGCAGGCTGCACGATGATATGGCTGATGCCAGATACAACTCCAAGAAGTCACTCATAGACAGTGCAAAGGATTATGTGCACAGGAATTACAGAAGTGTGGAACTTGGACTTGACGATACATGTAAGGAATTAGGAGTATCTAACTCGTATTTTTCAAGTCTGTTCAAGAAGGAAACCGGCAGCTCGTTTGTGGAGTATCTGACTGATTACAGAATGGACAAGGCTGCCAGAATGCTTGTGGAGACAGACGACAAGAGCTATGTCATAGCCCAGAATGTAGGCTATGCGGATCCGAACTATTTCAGTTATGTTTTTAAGAGAAAGTATGGGGTTTCCCCATCCAGGTACAGGACAGAGTATGAGAAGAATAAGGTATAAATCAGGCAATATACAATCCATAATAATGCTCTCATTCTCACTGCTGTCGTTTGCAATAATGCTTGTCACAGTTGTGGTGATGTATATAAAATTTGCCGATGCATCGCAGGACAGTATCATAGAGAGCAATCATAAGGTGATGGACCAGACAATAGACAGTGTGGAAAGCTATCTGGTCAATATGAGGCAGGTTTCGGATGCGGCGTATTATAATGTAATAAAGGAGAATGATATTTTAAAGCAGTCTGACAGCATACACGATGGCATGAGCCTGCTCTATGAGTCAAATAAGGAATATCTGCGCAGTATTGCCTTGTATAATCAGTATGGAAGCCTTATAGCTGCAGAGCCTGTTGTGTCCCAGAAGGAGGACCCGGATGTGACAAAACAGGACTGGTTCATAGAAGCTATGGAGCGCATGGAAAATATACATTTTTCAACACCTCATGTACAGAATCTGTTTGACGATGGTTCCATGAGATATCATCTGGTCATATCATCAAGCCGTGCCGTGGAGCTGACCTCCGGTTCAGAATCACAGATGGGTGTGATGCTTGTGGACATGGATTATTCGAGTGTATCAAGGATGCTTGAGAGGATAAATACATCGGGAAAAGGACAGTATTATTATCTGTGTGATGCAAAGGGCAATATTATTTACCATCCGCATCAGATACAGTTTGATGGAGATGTTCCGGAAAACAGCGATGTTGCGGCAAAGTCGCAAAACAGTATATATGATGATTATCTGAATGGAGTGCATCGTAAGATTATGGTAGATACAATCAGCTACACAGGCTGGAAGCTTGTATGTGTGATGCCATACTCCATCTTTACCAATAAGATGGCGGATGTGAAGCAGTTTGTTTTTGTTATAATGATTATTATGGCTATGATGTTTGTGTGGATAAACAGAGTGATAGCTATACGTATTTCAAAGCCGATAATGAAGCTGGATGATTCTGTGAAAAGGTATGAGAATGGCAATGAAGCAGATATTTATGTAGGCGGTTCCTCAGAGATACGGCATCTGGGATACTCTATACGTAATTCATATAAGCAGAACAATGAGCTCATGAAGAAGATCGTATGGGAGCAGAACGAGAGACGAAAGAGCGAGCTTGATGTGCTTCAAAGCCAGATTAATCCGCACTTTTTGTATAATACTCTTGACTCCATCACATGGATGATTGAAGGAGGCAAAAACGAGGAGGCCTCGTTTATGATTACGCAGCTTGCAAAACTTTTCCGTATCAGTCTGTCGAAGGGACATACCATAATACCTGTACGCGATGAGCTTTTGCACGCAAAAAGCTACATGAATATTCAGAAGGTGCGCTATAAGAACAAATTTGAGGTGAGCTTTGAGGTAGACGAGGAAATAATGGACTACTGTGCGGTGAAGCTGGTGCTTCAGCCGATTTTGGAAAACGCACTAAATTACGGAATCAGAGAGCTGGACGATTTCGGAGAGATAGTAGTCGGAGGCCAAAAAGTGGGAGAGGATATCATCATAACGGTATCAGACAACGGAATGGGCATTCCGGAGAATGAAATTCCGCTTTTGCTGACAAATACGGACAGGGTTCACAAGAAGGGTTCGGGAGTAGGGCTTGTCAATGTAAATAACAGGATAAAGATACTGTTTGGAGAGCGCTATGGCCTGCATATAGAAAGTGAGCTTGATGAGGGAACTGTTGTGACAATCAAAATCCCGGCAATTGTCTATTCAGAGGAAAACAGACTTCAATTTGAGGAGCATCATATAACATGAAGCAAGTACAATTGCCTTGCTGTATGGGAGGTGTGAGTGTGACAGTGAAAAATAAATGGACAAATATGAGCAAGAATAAGAGAAACTTCATCATAACAGAGCTGCTGCTGGGAGTACTACTTGTGATAGCAATGGGTTTTATCGCATACAATAAGCTCAATGAGAAACCGGAGCGTATTGCAGTTGTGATGGCTGATGTGGATGAAAGCCACAGTGCTGCGTTTAAATATGGCATGAAAATGGCGGCCTCTGAGTATGGTGTGGATGTAGTTATGATAAGTAAGGAAAATCTGAACAATATGTCAGATGAAATTGATGTCATAAAGCAGGAGATAAACAAAAAAGCTGATGCGGTCGTTTTCAAGCCGACAGCAGAAAAAATGACAGAAGAAAAAAGCCTTAATACACTTATCCGGATAAATAAAAAGACACCGATAATGGTTGTCGGAGACCAGGCGGGAAGCGAGAGCTTTAAGTCGTTAAATACAGTGGAGTTTGACCAGTACAGCATGGGTGCGGAACTGGCACAAAAGCTTCTTGCTGACAACAACGGAACACTTTCAGGTAAAAAAATAGGAATCTATTGTGAAAACACTGAATCCGATGCCTGTAAAAAACGCATTGATGGCATAAAGGATACTCTCGCGGAGAGCGGCTGTGTTGTGATGTGGATTGTATCAGGTGTTTCAGATACCGGGGAGAAAATAAATCTGCAGTCACAGAGAAAGGTTGACATAGTTCTTGCAATAGATGATGCAAGTGTGGTTGATGCGGCAAAGGAAGCCTCTGATAATAATCTGCAGGGTGCACTGGTATATGGAATAGGAAACTCAACAGAAGCCATATATTATCTCGATTCGGGCTGGACAGAGGCTCTTATCACACCTGATGAATTTGCTGCCGGATACAAAAGTGTTGTAGGACTGGTGGATATGCTGCGTGGCAGTAGAAAATATTCAGTAGAGGAAAAGCCGGTATCTTACCAGCTTCTTACCAGAAAAAATCTGTTTGATGAAGAAAACAAGAAGCTTTTGTATGCAATCAGCCAGTAGTGGGGGAACAATAAATGAGAAGCAGAATAAGAAATACTATGATGATACTGTGTTTTGCACTGATATTGTCATTTGTCTCGTGCAGCAACACAAGAGTTGACGAAAAAAAACAGATATATATAGGCGTGACCTGCTATGACCAGAAGGATACATTTATCGGGGAGCTGATAGAAACCTTCAAAAAGGAGTGCGCAAGTCTTGATACAGACAAATACGATATCAGCATGACAATCATGGATGCTGCAGGCTCACAGCGTGCACAGGATGACCAGGTGCAGGAGATGATAGAGGACGGCTGCAATGTGCTGTGTATTAATCTGGCAGACAGAACAGATTTGTCGCATATTATAAATGCTGCAATGGAGAAGGACATCCCGATTATTTTCTTTAACAGGGAGCCGGTTGATGAGGATTTAAATCGCTGGGATAAGCTGTACTATGTCGGGGCCAAGGCAAAGCAGTCAGGTCAGATGCAGGGGGAACTCATCGCCGATTATATAAAAAATAATCCGGGTGTGGATAAAAACGGTGATGGCAGGATACAGTACGTCACCCTGGAGGGAGAGATGGGACATCAGGATGCCATCGTCAGGACAGAGAGTGTGACAGAGAGCATGAAGAATAACGGCCTTCAGATAGAAAAGCTGAGCTGTCAGATAGCAAACTGGAATCGTGCTCAGGCGCAGAACCGTATGACACAGCTTATAGGTCAGTATAAAAACAGCATAGAGCTGGTTATTGCAAACAACGATGCAATGGCACTCGGAGCGATAGACGCATACGAAAAGCTTGGTGTGACGGAGTCGAATGTACCTGCATTTTTTGGAGTGGACGGCACAGACGATGGGCTTGAAGCAGTGCAGCAGTCGAAGCTTGCGGCAACAGTCTACAATGACAAGGAGGGACAGGCAAGGGCTATGGCTCAGCTTGCCTATCTGGCAGCCACCGGGGGCAGCATGAAAAACATAAAGTTTGAGGATAAAAAGTATGTTTATCTGCCGTATGAGAAGGTGACCCATGACAATGTAAATGAATTTGTGAAGGATGAACAGTGAGCTTATTTATGCTCGTTCCTCCACTCCCTCGGAGCCACTCCGTAGATATTTTTAAAGGCGCGTGAGAAATGAAGCTGATTTTCGTATCCAACGGCAGAACCAACATCTGCGATGGATAAGGAGGTCAGCTTTAAAAGCTCTGTGGCCTTTATCATACGATAATTCATGAGAAATTCCTGAGGTGAATGTCCAACGGAATTTTTGAAAATTTTGCCCAGATAGCTTCGGTTTATGCCGCAGACTCTGGCAATATCTTCGATTGATATATCATTCTGAAAATTCTGCTCGATATAATTCATTGCTTCTTTTATATAAAAATCACTCATTTTCCCACCTGGAACGAGTTTTGCTGATTTGGCTGACTGCATCATATAATCCAGAAAAAGGTACATATGCCCAATCAGGTGATACGGTGATTCTGAGGGGTGCCTTGTGATGTAGAGCATTTCCTCAACAAGTTTTTCGCGGATATCCTTTGAGTGTGTGTGATATACAGGATTATTTTTGGTAAGCTCTGTTGTGGTGAGAGCCTCCTTGACGCGCAGACCGTCAAACTCAATCCATATGTATTCCCAAGGAAGCTTGTCATCTGCGATATAGGTATTTATCTGGCCGGGAAAAATCAGAAAGCCCTGCCCGCTTTTTATGTTGTAGGTTTGTGTAATGCCCTTTGCATTATCGGCCATCAGAGTGCCGGTGCCGGACAGTACATAGTGGAATAGATAGTGGTTTCTTGTGGCAGGACCAAATGAGTGTCCCGGTTCGCACTGCTCGTGGCCGAACTGGTACATACACAAATCTATGAAATTTACATTTGGAAAAATATTGAAGGAAAGCTTGTCCATGTGAGTCACTCCTTATTGATTAATACTATAAATATACCCTTATGCGACATTATATGCAATTATAGCATATTTTATAGCATATTGGTATAAAAAAGCAAAAATAAAGGTATTTATTGTATGCATAATGGTATGTTATAATCGGTTTATCAGGAAAAAGAGCAAATAAAACAGAAAAGGAGTGAAAAAATATGGCAAAAAGAAAGATTTGTCAGGCTATGGCGGTTGTGCTGGCACTCGGAATGTGCACTACAGGGCTGACCGGATGTGGAAATGAAAAGCGGGCGGACGGAAAAACTGAGATTGAGGTGGTTTCTTATAAGCCGGAGGCTGTTAAGGCTTTCGAGAAGATTGAAAAGCGATTTAATGAGACTCACGATGATATTCACCTGACTATCTCATCTCCGAATGAGGCTATGACTATTTTAAAGACACGCTTCATCCGTGAGGATTATCCGGACATCATTGCAATAGGTGGAGATATCAATTATTCAAATTTCCTGGATGCAGATTTGTTTGAGGATATCTCAGATCTGGATGTAGTGGACACTGTAAAAGAGGCATATCTGGATATGGACAAGGAGCTTGAGTTCATTCCAAAGGATGGCACCTATGCACTTCCTTACGCCGCAAATGCAGCAGGAGTGCTTTACAACAAGGATATGTTTGCAGAGAATGGCTGGAAGGTGCCTACAACCTGGAGTGAGTTTACAGCACTGTGCGATGAGATAAAGGAAAGCGGAACACTTCCTTTGTATCTGGGCTTTAAGGATACATGGACATGTCTGGCACCGTGGAATGCTCTTGCAGTAGGTCTTTGTGATTCAGACACCTGTAATCAGGTAAATATGGGAAATACGACATTTGAGGAGGCATATTCTCCGGTTGCCGACAAGATACGCACATTACTTGATTATGCAGAGGACAATCCATATGCTTACAGCTACAATGACGCATGTACAGCCTTTGCCAGAGGTGAATCTGCCATGTACACGATAGGAAGCTATGCTATTCCTCAGATTAAGTCGGTTAATCCTGATATGAATATCGGTTCATTTACTTTCCCGGCAAATGATAATGAGGCTGACAATGTGTTAAATTCAGGAATAGATTTACAGTTTTCAGTTATGAAGGCCTGCAAAAATAAGGAAGCAGCATACGAGGTGCTTGAATATCTGTACAGCGATGAGACAATTCAGACATATCTGGATGACCAGGGCGGAATTGCCTGCAAGGATGGAGATTTCGCAATACCGGATACACTGAAGGATATGCAGGAGTATATAAAGGACAACCGTATGTCGGATTATCAGGATCATCATTATCCAAGTGAGATGAGCGTGGATGCCATGATTCAGACATATCTGCTTGACACAGGCGACAATGCAAAGGAGAAGTTCTTAAAGAAATTTGATTCAGACTGGAAGCGTTACAACAGAGATCTGATTCGTGAAGTACAGGATTACCAGAAGGAACAGGAGGATGCAAAATGAAAAAGAAAATGTCAAATAGAGACAAGACATTCTGGGCAGTTGTGATACCTGTTGTGGTTTTATTTTTCGCATTCAACACACTGCCGATGATAAAGGGTGTGATTTACAGCTTTACAAACTACAAGGGCTACGGCTCATATGATTATGTCGGACTTAGAAACTATACAGACCTGTTTACCGACGCCAGAGTCGGAAAGAGCTATCTGTTTACTTTTAAATATGCGATTGCAGGAACCGTACTTGTAAATGTATTAAGCCTTGTAATGGCAGTTGCGTTAAACAGCAATATCCGCGGCAAGAGTGCATTGAGAGGTATTTATTTCGTACCGAATATCCTTGGCGGACTGGTTATTGGTTACATTTTCAGCTTTATTTTTACATATATTCTGCCGGCAGTAGGAAATACCTTCAACATCGGTTTCTTACAAAACAGTATTCTGGCGAGTGAAAAATATGCATGGATTGGTGTGCTGATTGTCGGGGTATGGCAGGCGGTTGCCATGAATACCATTATTTATATATCCGGACTGCAAACAGTACCTGAGGATGTTTACGAAGCCAGCATGCTTGATGGAGCAGGCAAATGGAAGCAGTTCTGGAAGGTTACATTTCCACTCGTTATGCCATTTGTTACAATCAATCTGGTGCTCAGCACAAAGAACTTCCTCATGGTATTTGACCAGATTATGTCATTGACAAAGGGCGGCCCGGCGCAGAGCACTGAGTCAATCTCATACCTGATTTACAGAAATGGTATGGATGGAGGACAGTTTGGCTTCCAGAGTGCAAACGCAGTAATTTTCTTTGTTGTAATTGTGGCTATTTCACTATTCCAGATGGGCGTTATGAATAAGAAGGAGGAGCAGTTATAATGAAAAAACAAAAATCAAACTGGGTACTTACCATCGTTTTAATATTGGGAACCTTAACCGTATTTTTCCCGCTGTATATGGCTGTTATCATTGCCTTCAAGAAACCGAGTGAGATGACAAATGATGTCGCAGGAGCTCTTTCATTCCCTTCAAAGTGGAGCTTTTCAAACTTCACAGAGGCTATGAAGGTGACTGATTTCTGGCATTCTCTCGGAAACAGCTTACTTATCACTATTGTGACCATTGTTCTCGCAATCCTTATCCATTCGATTGCAGGATATGTTATCGGACGAGGCATGGCAAGGAAAAAGAGCTTCCGTTTCATATATCTTTACATTGTAAGTGGTATGTTTGTACCATTCTCAATTCTCATGATGCCTCTTGTAAAGCAGACTGCGCAGATGGGACTTGGAAACAGGGCAGGAGTTATCATTTTATATCTTGTATTTTACATGCCAATGAATGTATTATTATATAGTGGATACTTGAAAAATATCCCTATGGCACTTGAGGAGGCTGCAGACATCGATGGCGCAAGCACATGGACAACATACTGGAGAGTTGTATTTCCTATGATGAAGCCTATGCATGCGACAGTAGCCATCCTGACAGCACTCGGTACCTGGAATGATGTCATGACACCGCTTGTCATCATGTCAGGAACAGGACAGAATACACTGCCGCTGGCACAGCTGAATTTCCAGACACAGTTTGGAACCAACTACAATCTGGCATTTGCATCATATATTCTGGCTTTGATACCGATACTTATATTCTATATAATCTGCCAAAAGCAGATATTAAACGGTGTTGCAAACGGTGCAATCAAGGGATAATTTTTAAACACTATTTTAACAATGATATGGAGTGATTTTATGGCAATTATATTTAATCCAAACAAGAAAATTTTTACTTTACAGACAGCTCACACCACATATCAGATGCAGGTGGACAGACTGGGCTATCTGCTGCATCTGTACTACGGAGCAAAAAGCACATGTGATATGGACTATGTGCTGACATATGCTGACAGAGGCTTTTCAGGCAATCCTTACGCAGCAGGCATGAACCGTACATATTCGCTTGATACGCTGCCACAGGAGTATCCGACACTTGGCACAGGCGATTTCAGAAATATTGCGCTTGATATCAAAAACGAACAGGGCACTGAGAGTGTTGAGCTTCTTTATAAGAGTTATGAAATCAGAGACGGAAAATACGCTCTAAAGGGACTTCCGGCAGTGTGGGCATCTGATGATGAAGCGCAGACTCTTGAAATAGTTCTTGGCGATGATATCGCAGGCGTTGAGGTGCATCTGCTTTATGGCGTGCTCGAGGCTTGTGATGTCATCACAAGAAGTGTGCTCATTAAAAATACAGGCAGTGGGAATATTACAATTGAAAAGGCTCATGCTGCCTGCCTGGATATGGTTTACGGAGATTATGATGTGATCAGATTCTACGGTAAGCATGCCATGGAGCGCAATCTTGAGCGCACACACTTAGGACACGGCACACTTTCATTCGGAAGCCGCAGAGGAACCTCAAGCCACCAGTACAATCCGGCGGTTATTCTCGCACAGCGCGATACTACAGAAAATGCAGGAGACTGCTATGGTATGCTTTTTGTATACAGTGGCAACTTCTCATGTGAGGCAGAGAAGGACCAGATTAACCAGACACGCCTTTTAATGGGGCTTTCCGATGAGCTGTTTTCATATCCGCTTGCGGCAGGAGAGACCTTTACAGTGCCTGAGGTGATTATGTCATACTCGGCAGACGGTTTCTCACAGCTTTCCCATCAGTACCACACCTGCATCAGTGAGCATGTGTGCAGGAGCAGATTTGCACATGAGGTAAGACCGGTGCTCATCAATAGCTGGGAGGCTGCTTACTTTGACTTTACCGGTGATACGATAGTAGATCTTGCAAAGGAGGCCGCATCACTGGGCATAGATATGGTGGTCATGGATGACGGCTGGTTTGGAAAGAGAGATGATGATAATTCATCACTCGGAGACTGGTTTGTGAATGAGAAAAAGCTTGGCGGAACACTTTCTGAGCTCATCGACAGAGTGCATGCACAGGGAGTGAAATTTGGAATATGGATTGAGCCTGAGATGGTGAATGAGGACAGTAATCTGTACAGAGAGCATCCTGACTGGGCTATCCAGATTCCGGGAAAGCTTCCTGTACGCTCAAGAAACCAGCTTATTTTAGATTTTTCGAGAAAAGAAGTCAGGGACAATATTTTCGATCAGATCGGCGCAGTGTTTGACCAGGGAAAAATCGACTACGTGAAGTGGGATATGAACAGAAGCATGGCTGATGTGTATGCAGGAAATCTTGCATACGACTACGTGCTTGGAGTGTATGATTTTATGGAGCGTCTGGTGACAAGATATCCGGATATACTTCTTGAGGGCTGCAGCGGTGGCGGTGGACGATTTGATGCAGGCATGCTCTACTACAGTCCACAGATATGGTGCAGTGACAATACAGATGCCATAAACCGCACAAGAATACAGTATGGCACATCGTTCTTCTATCCGGTATCATCCATGGGAGCGCATGTATCGGCAGTGCCAAATCATCAGACAGGCAGAGTGACAAGCCTTAAAACAAGAGGCATCACAGCCATGGCAGGAACTTTTGGCTATGAGCTGAATCCGGCCCTTCTGTCGGATGAGGAAAAGGAAGAAATCAGAGAGCAGATAAAGACCTTTAAGAAGTATGAGATGCTTATAAATGAGGGCACCTACTGGCGTCTTACAAGCCCATTTGAGGATGAGGTGGCTGCTTGGATGTCTGTCTCAAGGACAAAGGACAGGGCGCTTGTGAGCGTGGTTCGTCTGTATGCGGAGGCAAACGCGGCTACTTGCTATGTGAAGCTTAAAGGCTTGGAGTCTGATGCAGTATATATTGAGGAAAATACCGGCAGGCAGTACACAGGTGCAGCACTGATGAATGTAGGAATACCGCTTCCGTTTGCCGTAAAGGAGTATGAGGCATATCAGTTTTCATTTATCAGGCTTGATGAGGCAAAGAAGCTGTATGATGAGATAAAGAAGGTGTGCGGCAATCTAAAATTAAATGAGGCTGACACTGCAGATAGTGCTTCTGATAACCGTATTGTAATAAGCATCTACGGCGGCTCAGGCTCAGGAAAGACAACGATTGCAGCAGCCCTGCAGCAGTATTTTCTTAACGATAATACAGCCTGCTATGTGCTGACCGGGGACAATTATCCACACCGTATCCCGATGAGAAACGACGAGGAACGCCTTAATGTGTATAACGAGTCCGGCGAGGATGGCTTACGTGGATATCTTGGAACACCTAAGGAGATTGACTTTGACAGGATTAACAAGGAGCTTTCAGAGTTTAAGGCAGGAAAAGATATAATTGAGATAAAGCATATGGGCCGCGAGGACGGTGATATCTCATATGACGAGACTGATTTCACAGGAATTAAAGTGCTCATCCTGGAGTGGACCCATGGAGGAAGCGAATACCTTAAGGGTGTTGATATACCTGTATTTCTGGAGAGCTCGCCTGAGGAGACAAAGGCGCGCCGCATTAAGAGAGGACGTGACGAAAACGCCGCAAGCCCTTTCATATGCCGCGTGGTAGAGTTGGAGCAGGAAAAGCTTGATTTACAGAGTAAAAATGCGCGTATAGTAGTTGGAAAGGATGGCAAAGTCTATGAACAATAAACCTATGCTTAATGCATATCCTGACAGTCTGGGAGGTAAGCTCTCTGACATCGCAGCGCTGCTCAAAAAGAAGGAAATGCAGGACACATTTTCATCATTTTATATTCTGCCAAGCCTGTATCATTCGGATTTGGACCGCGGATTTTCGGTCGTGGACTACAATCTGAATGAGGAGCTTGCGACAATAGAGGATTTATCGCAATTGAAGGAGCTGGGGATTGACTTAAAGCTTGACTTTATTTTAAATCATGCTTCAGCACAGTCACCACAGTTCAAGGATCTGGTGGAAAAGGGCGATGAGTCGGAGTACCGGGATTTTTTCATAGACTGGAACAAGTTCTGGGAAGGTCATGGAGTCATGACGGACGAGGGCTACATACAGCCTGATGAGTCATGCTTAAAGCAGATGTTTTTCAGAAAGCCGGGGCTTCCGATTCTCATGGTTGAGTTTCCGGATGGACGAAGGGTGCCATACTGGAACACATTTTACCAGGAGGTGCATGGCAGAGATTATCTGGGACAGATGGATTTAAATATAAAGTCCGAAAAGGTATGGGACTTTTATCGTGAAACACTTAAAAAAATAGCATCCTACGGTGCGGCTATTGTGCGGCTTGATGCATTTGCCTATGCGCCTAAGGCACCGGGGAAAAAGAATTTCCTGAATGATCCTGAGACCTGGGAATTTCTACAGCAGATTCACGAGCTTGCAGCACCGCTTGGACTGACTCTGCTGCCTGAAATACACGCGGCATATGAGGAAAAAATATACAAAACTCTTGCAGATAAGGGCTATGCCACATATGATTTCTTTTTACCGGGACTGATAATTGATGCGATTGAGAACAGGAGAGCAGATTATCTGGCGAAATGGGCGCGTGAGATTGTGGAAGATAAAATCTCAACAGTCAATATGCTTGGCTGCCATGACGGCATACCTCTTCTGGACTTAAAGGGTCTGCTTCCGGAGGATGATATACGCTCGCTTATAGATTTGATTGTATCTCGTGGCGGCATGGTCAAAAATCTTCACGGACAGAAGAATATATATTATCAGGTCAATGCCACATATTACAGTGCGCTTGGTGAGTCTGACAGCAAAATGCTTCTGGCACGTGCCATTCAGATGTTTATGCCGGGCAAGCCGCAGGTATGGTATCTTGACCTCTTTGCAGGCAAAAATGACCATGAGGCCGTAAGACGCGCCGGAGAATCAGGACACAAGGAAATTAACAGAACAAACCTTAGTGCCTCCGATATCAGGGAGGCGCTAAAAAAGGATGTTGTTGCAAAGCAGCTTGAGCTGCTTCGCATGAGAAATACACATAAGGCATTTGAGAAGGGAGCTGTCATCACAGTAGCAGAAGAAGGACCAAAGCTCTCAATCCGCTATGATAACGGTGAAGCGTATGCGCTTCTTACGGTGGATTTTGAAGCCGGAGCATATGAGATAGAGCTGAGCTGATTTGTGTATTACTTATATGAAGCAGTTAGAATATATTTATCATAAAAGATGCGATATCAAAAAGGAACCGGATTTTCCGGTTCCTTTTTTGCTGCGTAGAATTATTAACATTCCAGTATTTATCAGCTGTTAAGTATGTGTAAACGATTTCATGAATTAGCTTTGAAAACCTGTACTTCTGGTGTTTATATTGCACTCAAGCAAACGAGCTACAGCCGTTGCTGGAAGAAGCAAAAGAAGTGGATGGCTCATAGAGGATAATAAAGAAAGAGAGGTTCATGATGTTAAATGTCATGGACCTCTCTTTCTTTAGGGGAAAATTATAAATGTTTCAAATAATTTTCTACATTCTGATACTCAACGCCATTTTCCATGACGGAATCTTCACCACGATAGAGCACACATCGCTTGGTAATCTGGCCAAATCTCTGACTTGTTTGATTCAGTTTCTCTTCGTCAACTAAGAAGCGGGCTTGCATTGGAACAATTTTCGAGCTGTGTTTTATTTCGTAGCATTCACATGTATTGAGTTTAGCATCGTAAATTACCATATCGTATTCGCCGACAGCAAATTGCAATTTGAAAACACGTTGATGCCTTTTAGCCGATTTGAATGTTTCTAAAAGTACGATGTCTTCCATCATACGACCACGCACTTCTTCCAAAATACGTTCAGAAACTAACATTTTTTCGTGCTCGCTCAATGTAGAGAATAATTCATCTTTTGTCAAAGAATGAACCAATGCCTGTGCCTGGCAATAACGCATGCCTGGTTGCGTGAATAAAATATTCTCTAGTGGTTCGGCACTTGGAATTACCGTTTCTCGTGGAACGTCAACAATCAGGTCAAGTGCTTTCAAATATTCTTTGATTTCCTCTATGTGAGCATTTGTAATACCAATAGATTGTTCTTCTTTATTGTGAATCTCCAACATATCCATTAATCGTTTGGTTACTGCTTCTGTATCGATTTTATCCAAAATATCTGTACGCTGTTTGGGATTACGATCTCTTCGCAAAACATCAGCAGCTGAACCCAAATCATGAGATTTGAATTTGTCGGTCAGAATACGAATAAGGAAACGATGATTCATATCCTCAATGATTCGATTGATAGCACCTGTTAGTTCACCTGCCTCATAGAGTGATTGGAGATGACGGAAATATCCTCCGTCTTGACAACAACTCAGGGAGTGCTGGATATTTTTACAGATTGCGGTATCGATATAACGCCGTGTGGATTCGTCATCACGGAACGAAGCATCCTCTGAAATAACGTCTTTATCATCAAAATCCAGTTCTCCTGCACGAAGTGTGCCGCCATAGCGAATATACTCGTCAATACTGTCGATACCGAGTAAACGACTATGTTCACGGAATGGAATAAAGGTAGTGTGAATCGTAACAGCTCGATCATAAAGTTCCTGATGAAGCGCAAACCAAAAGCCAAGAGAATCTGTTCCGGATAAAACAATTTTCATACCTTGTGCAGCGTAGATATCAGAGAATAGTGCTGCTGAATCAATAAAGTCGGGCATTAGGGTTACTTCGTCAATAAAAACATATTCATATCCCAGATCAAGGAGTTTGCCCAAATCACGATTCATCGCTGCCATGGTATCGCTCCCTTTTGCTTTGATGTATGCTGATTTTGCGGACTGTGATGGAGTCATTCCTAAAACAGCCTGACGCAGCATTGTTGTCTTTCCTGTTCGTCGCAGACCAAATACCAAGCATACACGATCTGTTTCCTCACTGTTTAAATATGCCTGTAACTGTCTGAAACAATCACGTTTTCCCCAGTTTTTTACACCTTTTGTCAGTGCCAGAAGACGTTCTCCGATAATGACAGAAGTTTCAAAATCTGTAGATTTAGATGGATCAATAGAACTGTGTTGTTTCAGTTCTTTCAATTCTTCTTGAAGCTGTTTGCGCCTTTCAACACCTGCAAAAATTTCTTCGCGTTCGTTCTTTTTAATGTACTTGCTTTTGCTTTTTCCATTCTCTGTCCATTGCAGATAAGGCTGCTCTTTGCCGTAAATTTTCTTCATGTTGATAGAACCTTGTGGTAAGGCTGCTATCTCGTTTTCTAATTCATAAATTCGTTTGTAGATATCCATAATATCACCCCGTTTCTTACAATCTATTATAACCCATTTTGAGTGAAACATCAATGGGTTATAATGGGTTATAACGTCAAAAAATGTGGAAGTGAAACGACTACTTTTTTGTCGTGAACAAAAGATTGTGAAATCAAGATGGATAAAGTATAATAATCATAAGTTATTTTTCTGGGAACTATGCGTATTGTTGTAAAAAACAACGGCATTGTAGTATAGTTAAAATGTATTGATAAGCCGGAAGAGCTGCTGCAGATATAAGAGGTAACAATATGGAATACGAACACATAACCCACTCCTTCGAGCCTGTCTATGATGAAAACAGCCGCATACTGATCCTCGGCACTCTGCCGTCCGTTGCATCAAGGGAAAACAATTTCTATTACGGACACAAGCAGAACCGTTTTTGGAAGCTGCTTGCGTATCTGTTGGATGAACCGGTGCCGGAGACGATAGATGAGAAGAAATATATGCTGTTTAAAAACCACATAGCCATATGGGATGTGATACAAAGCTGTGATATCAAGGGTTCGAGCGACAACAGCATCAAAAACGTCGAACCGACAGATATAAGGAAAATTCTTGCCACAGCCGATATAAAGCAGGTCATTGCAAACGGAAATAAAGCAGGGGCACTTTATAAGAAATATCAGCTTCCGCTGACAGGCATGGAGGCAGTCACGCTGCCGTCCACAAGCCCTGCAAATGCGGCATGGACCTTTGAAAAACTGTGCGCAGCATGGGGAGATATCATAAAAGTGTAAAGGGGTTAACGGGCAGAATCAAAACCAGATGAAAAGGAAATGATGATTTGGATGTATGGAATAGTTCTTTTTTACAACATTATACTCTCGTTGCAGTAGAGGAAAATTTGCTCGTTGGATTTGGCGATATAGATAAAACTGGCTATCTTGATAGGCTGTATGTTCATAAAACATGCTTATTCTACTTCTAAGGGGTGTTAAAATGTTAGATTATCAGTTAGTATCATCTTAAAGGAGGGATACTATGGATCTCATAAAAACAGGAAAATATATTGCTGACAAGAGAAAATCGTTAGGATTAACCCAAAAACAAGTTGCGGAGAAACTTGGGATGAGTGACAAATCTGTTTCAAAATGGGAACGAGGGATATGTTTGCCGGATGTATCTGTTTATATTACGTTATGCGATATGTTGGGAATCAGCATAAATGAGTTTTTTGCAGGAGAAGATATTAGGGAAGAAAATTATATACAAAAATCAGAAGACAATTTAATTCGAATTGCCAAGGATAGTAAATATAAGATAAAAAATCTAAAACGATCAATAATAGGACTAGCACTCATTGTATTGATTACATCATTTTCACTTGGGATGATTCTTGTTCAAAAATGTAGTTACCCAGAGAATTATATTACAGCGGTAGACAAAGAAGGGACAGAGATGAAAACCGCAGAGTTATTATCTGGAGTGGATGGTGCCTTTTTATTCGATTATCACACAAATGAGAAGTTTCAGTCATTGACCATATTTATATCAGAGTATCATTTTGGAAAATTGGCAGCAAAAAATAAAATTGCAGAGTTATCTTACGAAGAGGTTGAATCTCCGACGGAAGGTAAGATTGTACTTGTACCGGATTTTGAGGAATTTGAGGTGAAGCTTATAGTTGCAGACACGTCGACCAAATATTCTACGACGATTCCTATTCTGGAAAAAGTAGAAGGAAGAGAATATTACGGAAGATCCGCAACACAAATTGAAGGAAAAGTTTCGATTCAAAAAAATTCAGAGCAAGGGTTGGCAGCATTTATTTATGGAAAAGATGGTCTGAGCACAACGCCTATTCAAAATATTGAACAAGGAGAAATTGACCAACAAAATGATTACATATACTTTATATCGTTTCAATTCTCAGAATAGTATTGTATTAGTTTAGTCAATAAAACATAAATTGGTAATTTGAGCCGCCAAAGTACAGGCGGCTCTATTTTTGACTAAAAGGAAGAGTAAAACGATAGACGCAAAATGTTTGTGCTTCCCAATAGATGAGAGTATAATGGAATTATAAAGGGAACTGATAGACAGATTTGAATTTGGAGGGATAATGAATTGTCAATAGAATATAAGAGATTGACTGAAAATGAACTGGATATTTTTATTGAAATGAGAATAAATCAATTAAGAGAAGAAGGCGCAAAAGAAGATATTGATTTAAAACCTGCCTTAAAAGATTATTATAGTCGTCATATGACAGAAGGTACATTCGTATCTTGGATATGTTCCTCAATATCAACCAGCGCAAGAGATTCAATTCTGGGGAACTGTAGCAGCTGTTCTTATCGTTGGAGGAACAATTGCAGAAGATGTGATTACAGGTGGTGGCGGAATTGCAGATGATGCCGCATCATTCTATCTTGCATACAGGTTGATGTTTGGACTATAACAAAGGAGATTTTTTATGTCGTTTAATTCACAGTTTAAACTTATTTTTGGTGAAACATTTCAAACAGAGGGTTTTCGATATTGCTCAAAATTGAATGTTTTTGTTAAAATGCTCAACGAAGATTTGATGGCTTTTTTTGGAGTAAAAACAGCTCCGGCATGGAATAAAGGGGCAAAAGGATTTTTCCTTACTGCAGGAATTATTTCTACCTATCATTCTTCTATCGATAAAAAATCAATATTGTATGCTGGACAGGATTTAAATTCATTCCTTCCACGAAATGAAGCAAGAGTAAGTTTTGAATATACCGAAGATACAATGGAAGAGATTATTTCAGCGACGGCTTTATATGTGAAGGAACGTTTGATGCCTATATTCAATCGAGTTTATGATTTAGATTCTTTTATTGATTTTTTAAAGGAATATTCGATTAATAAATTGCGCGCATGTGATACTTTTGAAGGGGAATCTCTTGTCTTGATTAAAACAGATAACCATGATGATTTTCAAACGTATTTCCAGCAGCATCTGGATGAATTATACGCACAAATTGATGCAGGAAATGTTGGTGATGGCTATACGAAAGAAATGGCTTATGATGATTTGTTTCATGGTATTATCGAAAGTATTGTATATCCTCGGGATAAAGTATATTCTGACAAGAGTTTATATAATGAGGCGCTGGAAGAGGCTGAGAGAAGAAAAAGTGAAAATATGAAAAAATTATATAGCTATCAAATATTGAAGAGCTGATTACTATAGCAATTAATCAAATTGATTTCAATAATGGAAGTTTAGTGTGATTTCTTGATGATGAGTGTTCTGAACTTCATTTTTGAAAAAATTAAGCAATGAAATTGAGGGGCGATTATCTCGCCCCTTTATCTTTGCTTTGATAAGGTCGATTGGCGTTCTGGTTGTCAGACTTTTCCTGATACCTTTTTATTTTGTCGTGTATGGTTTCGAACTTTGGAGTAACTTTCTCTCCGTATGCTTCTTCCCACTTAGAACGTTCTTTCTGATATGCGTCAAAGGCACGCTGTGCAGTATAGAATGCTGTGTAGAAGTCTTGTACTGTTGCAAATTCATGCTGTCTGACGATATTGGATAATCTGGCTTTGAGAGTTCGGATCTCTTCCTCTTTGGTGGCAATCTTGCTTTCAAGCTCTTTTTTCTTAGTAAGTAAATCGTTTTCAGTATGGAGAACTTTATCAGCGGAATTTTTACAGAGAGGTAATGGAAAAGAATCGGGTGCATTACGAGTATTACCATTTGGGAATGACAGAAAATGTGCCGGAGCTTGAAGGTTTCCATTTCCACACATTAAGGCATACCTACACGACAAACCTCTTATCCAACGGGGCTCAGCCTAAGGATGTGCAGGAACTGTTAGGACACTCAGACGTGAGTACCATCATGAATGTCTATGCCCATGCTACAAGGGAAGCAAAGCGGACTTCCGCAAGACTTCTTGATAAAGTGGCAGGCAATGATTAAACAACTGAATAATGAATTTTCCCTTGTGATTATCCCATAAGGGCAAAAACAAGGGAAAAGGATACATATATAGAATTTTCAATAGCAGAAAGCCTTGAAAATAAGGGAAAGTTAAGAAAGTTAATAGATAACTCCCAGTTTGTCGTAAACATTTACATACTATTGTTTAGAAAAAAACAGTTCCGTTTATCCCCTCGAATTTCTCCTATAAGTGAAGGAACAATTTCTGACTTTATGACAGGGTTACATTCCCTGTCATTTTTATGGTCATTTATAGAAAAGAACAGGGGTTTACGAACCTTGCACACTATACCGATGATGGGGATAGCGGCACACTTTTTTGGATGAAATATCTGCAGATATTATGTATATATTTGACATATGCCAATGCAACCATATATAATTGTTTGTATTTGGGATAATAATCAGTAATCAAGGGGGTATAAAAGATACATGAAAACAATAGAATTTGATACACATTTCTACAAAAAGCTGTGGACACTCATGGTCCCGATAATGGTGCAGAATCTGATGCTGGCGCTGGTGGCTGTGGCGGATGCTTTCATGCTTGGAGGACTGGACCAGAACTATATGTCGGCAGTCTCGCTTGCCACACAGATACAGTTCATCCAGAACATGTTTCTATCAGCGGCGACAGCGGGTCTTGCAATACTCGGAGCGCAGTATTGGGGCAAGCAGGACATAAAGGCGCTAGATGACATATTCGCTCTTGCAATCAGGATATGTGGCATAGTATCGGTGCTGTTTTTCGTGGCATGTGCATTTTTTCCACGATATCTGATGCTTATTTTCACAAACGAGCCGGTGCTTATAGATTATGGTGTAAGCTATCTTAAAATAGCTTCTTTTTCGTATCTGTTGACGGGCTTCTCGCAGTGTTATATAGTCATGATGAAGATATCAGAGCATGCAGGGACTGCGGCGGCAGTCAGCTCGATTACAGTGCTAATAAATATCGTGCTGAATGCTGTGTTTATCTATGGTGCATTTGGCATCGAGAGCATGAATGTGAGGGGAGCGGCAATTGCCACGCTCATATCAAGAGTGCTGGAGCTTATGCTTTCAATCACATTTTCTTACAGACCGGGATATATCAGGCTTAAAATCAGGGAGCTTTTGGTGAGAAACAAGGAACTGTCAGCAGATTTTATGAAGTGCTCCGGACCGATTCTCGGAGCAAGCCTTGTATGGGGAATAGGCTTTACATCGTACTCTACATTTATGGGACACATGGGAACAGACGCAGCAGCGGCCAACTCCGTCGCAGCGGTTGTGCGTGATATCATTTGCTGTCTCAGTGCAGGTATATCAAGTGCAGCAGGCATTATGATAGGAAATGAGCTTGGTGCAGGGAATTTAAAGCGTGGAAAAGCATATGGCATCAGAATGGCAAAGCTGTCATTTTTGTGTGGAGCTGTTATGACAGTGCTTATGGCGGTTTCAGCACCGGTGATTTTACATTTTGTAAAGCTCACACCGCAGGCTGCAGAGTATCTGAAGCAGTTATTCGGTGTACTTGCCTTCTACATGATTGGACGATCGGTAAATGAAATCATCATAAACGGTGTCTTTGGTTCGGGAGGAGATACGATGTTTGATATGTACTCTCTTGCTGTGACGATGTGGGGCATAGCAATACCGCTTGCAGTTGCAGGCACATATTTTTTGAACTGGCCGGTGGTTGTGGTATATGCGTGCACCTGCGTGGATGAGGTTGGAAAGATACCGTGGACACTCATACATTTTAAAAAATACAAGTGGGTAAAGGATTTGACAAGATAATGGAAAATGTATGAAAACAAGCGTGTGCACAGGGAGTAGATCGGATTTAGCGCTAAACTAATTTGAACAAAAAGAGGATATTGAATTGCGGCATCGGCTGTCAAGGGATAGCGTAATTTATATGAGAGGGAGTATTTCATGCAGGAAATATACAGAGTAAAGACAAGTCCGGTGGCATTATCGGACAATATGATAATAGGTGAAAAATACAGGATTACAGTTCTGACAGAAGCCCTTGTCCGTCTGGAATACAGTGAAGATGGCGTATTCGAGGATAGGGCAACACAGACAGTATTGTTCAGGGATTTTCCAAAGACCGGCTATCATGTGGTGCGTAACGCTGATGGAATTGAGGTTCATACATCAATGCTGCACCTGATATATAATGAGAAGGAGTTCTCATCACACGGACTGAGTATACAGATTAAGGGAAACCTGAGCGCATATCACAGCATCTGGCATTATGGCGAGAAGGTGCATGATTTGCAGGGTACAGCGCGTACACTTGATGACGTAAACGGAGAGGTTGAGCTTGGACACGGTGTCGTTTCACGCTTTGGATATTCAATTCTTGATGACAGTAAATCACAGATTTTACTTGACGATGGATGGATTGAGCCAAGAAAAAAAGGTGTGTCTGATTTGTATTTCTTTGGATATGGACATGATTATAAACAGGCGCTCAATGATTTTTACAGGCTTTGCGGCAAGACTCCGATGCTTCCGCGATATGCATTGGGAAACTGGTGGAGCAGATATTATAAATATTCAGAAGAAAGCTATATGGAGCTGATGGACAAATTCGATGAAAAGAATATCCCATTCACGGTAGCTGTAATAGATATGGACTGGCATCAGGTTGATGTGGACCCTAAATACGGAAGCGGCTGGACAGGATATACTTGGAACAAAAAGCTTTTCCCGGATCCGAAGCGCTTTCTTGGAAAGCTCCATGACAGAGGAATGCATACTACCCTGAACGTACACCCTGCGGATGGTGTGCAGGGCTGTGAAGAAATGTATGTTGATATGGCAAAGGAAATGGGCGTGGACTATGAAAATGAGGACCCGGTTGTATGTGATCCGGCAAGCCCAAAGTTTATGGATGCATATTTTAAGTATCTTCACCATCCGAGAGAGGCTGAAGGTGTGGATTTCTGGTGGATTGACTGGCAGCAGGGCAGCAACTGCAAGGTTGAAGGATTGGATCCGCTATGGATTTTTAATCATTTTCATTATCTCGATAATAAAAGAGACGGCAAGCGTCCAATGACATTTTCGCGCTATGCAGGTCCGGGAAGCCATAGATATCCGATTGGATTTTCGGGAGATACACATATTACATGGGAGTCGCTTGATTTTCAACCGTATTTTACAACGACAGCGACAAACATCGGATATGGATGGTGGAGCCATGATATTGGCGGACATATGCTTGGCTACAAGGATGATGAGCTGACAGCCAGATGGACACAATATGGTATATTCTCTCCGATAATGCGTCTGCACAGCTCATGCAGCGAATTTAACGGCAAGGAGCCGTGGCGATTTAAAAAAGAGACTGAGGAAGCGATGGAGGCAGCGCTCAGACAGAGGCATTGTATGATTCCGTATCTGTATACCATGAATTATCGCAGCTATGCTGAGAATATGCCGCTGATTGAGCCTATGTATTATGAGTATCCTGAAAATGCAGAGGCTTATGAGGTAAAGAATCAGTATTTCTTTGGCAGCCAGCTTATGGTAGCACCTGTTACAACTCCACGTATTAAGGGACTTAATGTGGCAAAAACCAAAGTATGGTTCCCGGAGGGCATCTGGTATGATATCTATACAGGCATGCGCTATGATGGTGGAAGAATGCTGGAAGTTTACAGGGATTTGAGCAGCATACCGGTGTTTGCGAAGGCTGGAGGCATACTTGTGTGTGCAGATGCTGATGAGCTTGATGCAAGATCTGTTATCAAAAATCCTGATGTATTATGTGTCAGAGTATTCCCGGAGGCTGATGGTGAGTTTGAGCTATACGAGGATGACAATGAATCCTGCGGATATGTGGATGGCAGATGTGTGACCACAGCTATGAAATATTCTGCGGATAAAGATATGTTTGTCATTTCTCCGGCAGATGGAGATACATCATTAATACCTGACAACAGAACCTATAAGCTTGTCTTTGAAAGAAGAACCGAGGCAGCAGCCGATAAGGTAAAGGTATCTGTGGATGGTAAAGAGGTATTGGCAAAGAGTAAATATGATAAAGAAAACAGAAAGCTCATCGTTACTGTAAATGCATCGACAGCGAGCAAAATAAGCGTTGCAATATCGAAAGACACAGTAGCGCTTGATAATCAAATCGAAAAAAGATGCTTTGATTTCCTGAATCAGGCAGAGATAGGCTTTGTGCTAAAGGATGAAATCTACGGTCTTATTACATCGGGAAAGAAAACAACAGTGATTTTATCAGAGCTCAAGGCAAAGGAGCTTGATACAGAGCTGTATGGTGTATTGACAGAGATACTTACAGCCTGAGGCAGTCACCGGTCATACTAGGTGTGACCGGTGACTTTCTTTGTTGTAAAAATTAAAAATGGATGATACTATTATAGTAAACAGAAGTATTTTTATAAGAAACATCAGGAGAAACTATATAATTCAAGGGAGGATTATGCAATGGGAAATTCATATAAGAACTGTAAAATACAGGACAACACAGCAGAGCTGATCTACGAGAACGGCAGTCTGTTTGTTACCATATTTGAAAATAACATAGTGCATGTTGCACAAAAACCCGGCATCGAAAGTGTTGCAATAGAAGAGGGCTTTATTCCGAAGGCTGCCACTCCGGACATAACCTGCAAGGATACGTCTGATGCCAAGGGGACCGCAGCAGAAGCCGGTGTAAGCGATGCAGCAGCTAAAGCAGTCATCAGCGCAAGGGATATTACTGTAAATGTGAAGGATAACGAGAAGCTTGATATTTATTACAAAGGGAAGCTTGTGCTTTCAGATTATGAAAAAGCACGCAAAAAGAGTGAGAAGAATCCGTACGAGGATCTTGCCATCGCAGAGCTTGAGGGACATACTGTCGGAAAAGATGAAGAAAAAACTGACTCTGTTACCATCATCAAAAAGCTTGGAAAGGATGATGCTATTTACGGTCTGGGAGATAAGCCGGGATGCCTCAACAAGCGTGGATATTCATATGTAAACTGGAACACAGATGATCCTGCGCCACATGTGGACAGCTTCAAATCACTGTATAAATCCATACCATTTTTTATCGTGTTGGGCGATGAATATTGCTATGGAATTTTTGCGGATAATACCTACAAGACAACCTTTGATTTCGGTTATGAAAACACAGATTACTATTTCGTCGAGCATGAGAAGGGTGAGCTGGACTACTATTTTATGCCGGGAAATGATATGGCAGAGGTGGTAGGACTTTATACATCACTGACAGGCACCACACCGCTTTATCAGAGATGGATATACGGCAGCCATCAGAGCCGCTGGGGCTATTACACACAGGGTGAGGTGCTTGATATAGCTGACAAATTCCGCGAGCTTGATATCCCATGCGATGTGATACATATGGATATCGATTACATGAACGGCTACAGGGTATTCACCTTTGATGACAAGAAATTCCCGGATGTAAAGGGCCTTTCAGAGAAGCTTGCTGACAGGGGTGTAAAGCTCATATCCATCATTGACCCGGGTGTGAAGAAGGATGAGGACTACTTCATGTACAAAGAGGGTATGGAGATGGATGCATTTGCACATGATACAGATGGCAGTGTATATGAAAATGCTGTCTGGCCGGGAACATCGGTATTTCCGGACTTCACAAAGCAAAGCGTCAGAAGCTGGTGGGGAGACAAGACAAAGATACTTCTCGAGCACGGTATCAGTGGCATATGGAATGATATGAATGAGCCTGCAAGCTTCAACGGACCACTGCCGGATGATGTGCAGTTTGAGTATGGAGCACATGAAAAGGTTCACAATATTTACGGACATTTTATGGCAAAAGCCACATATGAGGGACTTGCGAAAAATGATGGTGGAAAACGTCCGTTTGTACTTACCAGGGCTGCATATGCCGGAAGCCAGAAATACTGCGGTGGCTGGACCGGAGACAATCACAGCATCTGGGCGCATATAGCACTTTCACTCGAGCAGGTGTGCAATCTGTCAGTCAGCGGACTTGCCATGTGTGGCAGCGATATAGGCGGTTTCGGAAGTGATACTACACCGGAGCTTCTTGTCAGATTTTATGAGGCAGCAGTATTTGTGCCGTTTTTCAGAAATCATTCAGCGATGGGAACACGCAGACAGGAGCCTTGGCAGTTTGACGAGACTACGATAGATGCAGTCAGAAAGACAGTAAAGCTCAGATACAGATTTATCCCATATATCTATGATCTGGCACATGAGTGTGAAAAGACAGGAGCACCTATCGTGCGCCCGCTCGTATACGAGTATCCTGCAGATAAGCATGTGAGAAATATTTCCGATGAATATATGCTCGGAAGCTTTGTACTGGTTGCACCTGTGATCGCACCGGGCAAGGAGGCAAGAGAGGTTTATCTGCCTGACGGCGACTGGTATGATTACTACACAGGCGAAAAATACAGTGGCGGCAGATATATTTTAGCAGATGCACCACTTGATAAAGTACCTGTCTTCATAAAAGCAGGGGCCATTATTCCTGTTGCAGACGGAGAAATCCGCTCTACAGAGGACATTACAGAGGATAAGATCAGCATACTGACATATCCTGGCAAGGGCAGCTTCGTGCATTATCAGGATGACAATGAGACGTTCGCATACAGAGACGGTACGTATAATGCCGTTGAGTATACCCTGGATGGGGATAAGCTTGAGAAGAAGGTGTTGCATAAGGGATTGTAAAAATACATAACCTTAAATTTAAAATTCAATATCAACCTCTACAGGGCAGTGGTCTGAACCGAGCACAACGGTATGGATCGCTGCCTTTTTAAGCTTGTCATTGATGCGCTTTGATGTGATAAAGTAGTCTATACGCCAGCCTGCGTTCTTCTCGCGAGCCTTAAAACGGTATGACCACCAGGAATATATACCCTCGGCATCCGGATAAAAATATCTGAAGGTATCGGTAAAGCCGGAACATAAAAGTTCCGTCATTTTAGCACGTTCCTCATCTGAAAAACCTGCATTCTTGCGGTTTGTTTTTGGATTTTTCAGGTCGATTTCATTGTGTGCGACATTCAGATCACCGCACAGTACGACAGGCTTTTTGGTATCAAGAGCTTTAAGGTATTCACGGAAATCATCCTCCCACTGCATACGGTACGGCAGCCTTTTCAGTTCATTCTGTGAGTTTGGAGTATAGCAGGTTACGAGATAGAAATTGTCATATTCAAGTGTGATGACACGTCCTTCCTTATCATGCTCCTCAATGCCTATGCCGTAAGACACTGATAATGGCTCATTTTTGGCAAAAATGGCTGTGCCGGAATAGCCTTTTTTCTCGGCATAATTCCAGTACTGGTGATAGCCCGGCAGGTCAAGGTCAATCTGTCCCGCCTGCAGCTTGGACTCCTGTATACAAAAGTAATCCGCATCTATACTGTTAAAAAAATCAAGGAAACCTTTCTGGACGCATGCGCGCAGTCCGTTTACATTCCACGATATAAATTTCATGTCTTAATCCTCCATATAAGTGTGTGTATTAAAATCATATTTAAAAAGTATTCTTCTTACAAAAACGAAATCATATAAGCAGGCAGACAGAGTATGTCTTTGTCTTTTGAGAAATCCTTTGTATATACGAGATATTTTTGAAGAATACGGTTTGAAAATTTTATTGAAAATTCATCCAGTGACTTATGGGTTTTATAGCCACTGGATTTTACTTCAATAGGGCAAACCTTATTTTTTTTGGCAATAAGAAAATCTATTTCGTAATTATGGCGTGAACTTTCATTAAAAAAAGTATAGTAAAATAATTCGTTGCCATTACACGTTAAAAGCTGTGCAACTACATTTTCGTAAAGATAGCCTAGATTAGTTCCTAGCTTGTCATTTAACAATTTTTCATAAATTATGTTTTCTGTGAAATCTTTGTCTTTAAACATCAATGTAGTAAACAGCCCGGTATCGCATAAAAATAGTTTAAACCGGGTTAAGTCTTTGTTGGTTGACATACCGGCACTTGGGTCATTTGCATGGTATGATACCAAAACAGTTTTTGAGTCTTTTAACTCTGCAATCAGTTCCAGTGTATTATCGGCGCGATTGTTTGTCAGTACGCTTGATACCTGATATCGCGAAGCATTTTTGTTTAGCTGCGCAGGAATTGCATCAAAAAGCATAGATATTTTTCCAGTGGCATCTATTTTTTTGAAATCATCTTCATAAAGATTCAGAATATCACGCTTTACATCATCAACCTTACGGAAGTTATTGGTTTTGATATATTCATCAACTGCCTGCGGCATTCCCCCGACAAGCATATACAGACGGAAATCACGCATCAATTTACGATTAATCTCTTCTCCGAAGGGTTTTTGAGAATCGAATAGCTTATGGATTAGGGGGATAGTTGTTTCATCATTCAAAGCCCATAAAAATTCTTCATAATCCATAGGATACATGTTTAGCTTTCTTTCTTCGCTTGGAATAAGTATATCCTGTACGTTTTTTTTGATAGAAATCAGAGAACCGGTTTCTATATAATCATATCGGTGATCTTTTACAAGTGATTTGATAGCCTGTCTTGCGCGGGGGCATAATTGTACTTCGTCGAAAATAATCAAAGACTCTCTCTCATAGAGATCGACTTTGTATTGGAGCTGCAACTGCAAAAACAGATAATTCAGATCTGAAATATCCTCAAACAGTTCACGTATATTTTTTGAGACGATTGAGAAATCAATGATTATATAACTTTTGTATTCATTTCGTCCAAATGACTCTACGATGGTTGACTTGCCTATACGACGGGCTCCTTCGATTAAGAGTGCTGTTTTACCATCGGAATCCTTTTTCCATTGCAATCCGGGTATTGGTCGCGTAGTCCTCTTCTGTCGCTGCATGATGGCGGCCAACGCCCCAGCCCATCTGCAGCTGGCTTGCGTAAGCGCGCACCTTTGAACGTTGCTTACCGCCTAATAGCTCTGATAATGGCGCCTGGTAATACTTCCCCTTAATATCCCATAGGGCAATGTCAAACGCTGAAATAGCGCCAAAAATAACCGGGCCCGCGTTCAGGCCAAAGAAGCTCTGCCGGTATAGTTTTTCCCAAATCAGTTCATGCTCTAACGGGTTCATCCCAATCAGCAAAGGCGCTAAATCACGCATTTCTGCAAAGGCAGCGTGACTGACGGCCCCATAGGAAAGGGCAACCTCACCATCCCCATATAATCCCGTATCCGTATAGATCCGACAAAATGAGGGCCGCCAGCCGTCTTCAACTGGCGCGCTATACAACAGGTCAATCTTCACTATTTTCATTAACAAATCCTCCAAACAAAGCTAACAGTAACGTTCCCAAAACAATTAAATCGATTAACGCAAATAGGCAGAACACGCGAACAAAGCCCGCCTCTCCCGGGGCAATCATCAGCAATAACGTTAGTGCGGCTGTTCCCAGGCTCCCCAATAGCTGGCGAATTACCGTAATCAGCGTAATCCCGTGGGCGACTAGATCTGAAGGTAATTGCGCTGCCCCTTGTGTCGTCGCCGGCATCAGCACCAGGCTGGCCCCAATTGCGGCTAGACTACTA
>SKEF01000241.1_pt1 | contig 58038 bp, 53 predicted proteins | sample 4826691 | NCBI WGS metagenome assembly SKEF01 (sample SAMN11008816, study PRJNA524170) | human gut metagenome | biome: Human fecal sample; material: Feces; isolation source: fecal sample from pouch patient p23, p27 | host: Homo sapiens | place: Israel: Tel-Aviv | collected 2016-08-24
CAAGCGGTGGAGCAGCGACTGGGAATAGAGGCACGAGAGAAATTGGCGAAGGTGATGCGTGGGGAACGCTTTGAGGGAAAAAAGGCTTTTCTAGCCCAGATTGAGCCCTTCTTTAACGAGTTTAGGGAAAATAGCAAATAGAATACCAAAATATGAATATTTTTTTAAAAATACAGAAAATAATTCGTTTTTTAATGAATTTGTATCTGAATTAAATGGAATTTTTCTGAAAATTATGGTAGAATTGAAAAAATACTATTTTGGAGGCTTCTCATGAAAGCAATTATTACTGTTGTTGGCAAGGATAAAACAGGTATTGTAGCTGGGGTTTCAGCAAAAATTGCTGAATTAGGTTTAAATATTGATGATATTTCTCAAACAGTTTTGGATGATTTCTTTACAATGATGGCTGTTGTTTCATCTGATGAAACGCAAGATTTTACTTATTTACGTTCAGAATTTGAAGCTTATGGTGAAACGTTGAATGTTAAAATTAATATTCAAAGCGAAGCTATTTTTGATGCTATGTACAATATTTAAGGAGGAAAGACGTGGATATTAAACAAGTTACTGAAACCATTGCGATGATTGAGGAACAAAATTTTGATGTTCGTACCATTACAATGGGAATTTCTCTTCTTGATTGTGTTGATCCAGATATTAATAAGGCTGCAGATAAGATTTATAAGAAAGTTGTCGAAAAAGCTGGTTCTTTGGTAGCTGTTGGCGATGAGATTGCGGCCGAATTGGGTATTCCAATTGTTAATAAACGTGTTTCTGTAACACCAATTTCTATTATTGGAGCAGCGACTGATGCGACCGACTACCTTCCTTTGGCTCATGCCTTGGATAAGGCTGCGAATGACATTGGAATTGACTTTATTGGTGGTTTTTCTGCTTTGGTTCAAAAGGGTTACCAAAAAGGAGATAAAGTCCTTATCAACTCTATTCCTCGTGCGCTTGCAGAAACTTCAAAAGTTTGTTCATCTGTTAATATTGGTTCGACAAAATCAGGGATTAATATGACAGCAGTTGCTGATATGGGGCGCATTATTAAGGAAACGGCTGAATTGTCTGATTTGGGTGCAGCAAAATTAGTCGTGTTTGCAAATGCGGTTGAAGATAATCCATTTATGGCGGGTGCTTTCCATGGTGTTGGTGAAGCTGATGTTGTCATCAATGTCGGGGTTTCTGGTCCTGGTGTTGTAAAACGCGCTCTTGAAAAAGTTCGCGGTGAGAGTTTTGACGTTGTTGCTGAAACGGTTAAGAAAACAGCCTTTAAGATTACACGTATTGGTCAATTGGTTGGTCAAATGGCGAGTGAACGTTTAGGTGTTAAATTTGGTATTGTTGACCTTTCTCTTGCGCCTACACCAGCGGTTGGGGATTCTGTAGCTCGTGTCCTTGAAGAAATGGGGCTTGAAACAGTTGGGACTCATGGAACAACTGCAGCGCTTGCTCTTTTAAATGACCAAGTTAAAAAAGGTGGTATCATGGCTTGTAACCAAGTTGGTGGTCTGTCTGGTGCTTTTATTCCTGTATCTGAAGATGAAGGTATGATTGCTGCTGTTCAAAATGGTTCACTTAACTTGGAAAAACTTGAAGCAATGACAGCTATTTGTTCTGTTGGTTTGGATATGATTGCTATTCCTGAAGATACTCCTTACGAAACAATCGCTGCTATGATTGCTGATGAAGCAGCTATTGGTGTGATTAATCAAAAAACAACAGCTGTTCGTATTATTCCAAAAGGTAAAGAAGGCGATATGATTGAATTTGGTGGTCTTCTTGGTACAGCGCCTGTAATGAGTGTTAATCATAATTCATCTGCTGATTTTATCAAACGTGGTGGTCAAATTCCTGCCCCCGTTCATAGCTTTAAAAACTAATTATTTTGTTCGATATTTACCTAGAATAAGCAAAGATTGCTATCCTAGGTATTTTTTGTCTAAATTAAAAAAAGATTTCAGGTTATCAAAGCTATGTGTTAACTGACGAAGCTTTTGAAAAATATGATATAATAAAAGAGCTGAAAAAGTAAAATTCATTATTTTTATTGTCGTACACCTCTATTTTTTATAGGAATCAAGTATGGGAGGAACTGTTATGGTTAAAACAAAATTGTATATTGCTCGTCATGGAAAAACGATGTTCAATACGATTGGTCGTGCTCAAGGCTGGAGTGATAGCCCTTTAACTGTTGATGGTGAGCGTGGAATTCAAGAGCTTGGTCTAGGTTTGAAAGATGCAGGAATTGTTTTTAAAGAGGCATTTTCGAGTGATAGTGGACGTACTTTACAGACAATGGAGATTATTTTACGTGAATGTCAACAGGAAAATATCCCATATACTCGTGACAAACGTATTCGCGAATGGTGTTTTGGTAGCCTAGATGGCGGATACGATGGTGAGCTCTTTAATGGTGTGTTGCCACGTGTATTTGATAAGGATATGACTAAGTTGACTTATCAAGAAATGGCGGCAGGTATTTATCAAGTCGATACAGCTGGTTGGGCTGAGACTTGGGAAGTTTTGAGTGGCCGTATTTTAGAGGGGTTTACTGCTATTGCTGAAAAAATCGAGGCTTTGGGTGGTGGAAATGCTATTGTTGTTAGCCATGGAATGACTATTGGAACGTTTTTGTGGCTAGTTGATCGTGCAACACCGAGAAGTTTGGGATTGGACAACGGTAGTATTTCCGTTGTTAGTTTTGAAAATGGAAAATTTACAATAGAGTCTATCGGCGATGTTAGTTATCGTTTGCGTGGTAGGCAAATATTAGAAGAAAGAAAAAATGAGAAAAAAGCGTAGTTTGCTAACTCTTATCTTAGGGTTGTTAGTTATTGTAATTTTTATAGTCGGTATTTTTGTTTTTGTCCAAGGTGACAAATTGTCATTGAGTGGAAATGCTCAAAAGTCATCAACGGATAGTTCAAGCTTGGTGAGCTCTGAGTCTTCAACGAGTTCAACAGCATCAGCGACGGATTTGCCAGATGTTTCATCGAGTGATTGGGAGCTTGTTTTAGTTAATCGTGATAATATTACAGCTGAGATGAATCCTGATTTAACGCAAATTGATAATATCTATGTGGATTCACGTATTACTGATAATGTTCGAAATTTTTTGGCAGCAGCGCAAGCTATTGATAGCAGTGAACATTTGATTTCTGGCTACCGAAGTGTGGCTTATCAAGAAGAATTATTTAATTCCTATGTGTCACAAGAAATGGCAACTAATCCAAGTTTAACGCAAGAAGCGGCGGAGGATTTGGTTAAGACGTATTCACAGCCTGCTGGTGCTAGTGAACATCAGACTGGACTTGCTATTGATATGAGTACGGTAAATTCTTTGAATGAGAGTGATGCAGATGTTGTTGCGCAAGTCGTAGCTATTGCTCCTGAATATGGTTTTGTTCTACGTTTTCCTGAAGGAAAGAGTGATTCAACGGGAGTCGATTACGAAGATTGGCATTTCCGCTATGTTGGCGTTGAATCTGCTAAATACATGACAGAAAACAACTTAACCTTAGAAGAATATGTGTCTTTGTTGAAGGAGAATAATCGATGAAATCTCGTTTTTCTCTGAAACAATTTTTGACTTTTGTTTTTATCTTTTTTGTTGGAATTCTTTTGCTTTGCTTGCATCATGCAACGCCAAATGCTACGAAGAAGCAGAGTGTTTCTTATACGCAAACAGAGTTTATTGAAGAAATTGCTCCGACGATTCAAAAAGTAGCAGCATCATATGGCGTACGTCCTTCGATTATCATTGCTCAAGCTGTTTTGGAATCAAATTATGGAACGAATTTACTGGCAGTAAAATATCATAATTTATTTGCGGTGCAGGCACAGGATGGTCAAATGTCCATAGAATTAACTTATAAGAGTTATTTTGTCAATGAGTGGCAGACTGAGACAGGTTGCTTTGCGGTTTATAAATCTTGGACAGCTGCTATTTATGACTATTTTGATTTATTACAATCTGGCACATTAAGCGATGGAGCGTATGATATTTTAGTATCTAATACGGGCTATAAAAAACCAGCACAATCGTTGCAAGATATAGGATTTAGCACAGACCCTGACTATGCTACGAAATTGATTGCTATTATTGAAAAAAACAACTTAACATCGTATGATAAATAAAAAATTAGCACTCTTATAAAAAGAGTGCTAATTTTTTGAGCTTTTCTCTTGACACTCGTTTTTAAAGGAGTATAATAAAATCATAAATTAGCAGTCGAAGTATATGAGTGCTAAATGTAGAAAGGAGCGAGGTTATGATTACTCAACGTCAAAGTGATATTTTGAATTTGATTATCGAATTATTTACGCAGACGCATGAACCTGTCGGCTCTAGGACTTTACAGGCAACCATTGACTCGAGTAGTGCAACGATTCGTAACGATATGGCGAAGCTAGAAAAGTTGGGATTACTTGAAAAGGCTCATACGTCAAGTGGACGAATGCCAAGTACTGCTGGTTTCAAATATTTTGTTGAGCATTCATTGAGTCTTGATAGTATCAATGAACGTGATATTTATCAGGTCGTCAAAGCTTTTGATTTTGAAGCTTTTAAGCTTGATGATATTCTACAAAAAGCAAGTCAGGTTTTGGCTGATATGACTGCTTACACGTCAGTGATTTTGGATGTCGAACCAGCGTGTCAAAAACTTACAGCTTTCGATATTGTTCAATTATCGAGTCATGATGCTCTAGCTGTTTTAACCTTGGATGAATCCAAACCTGCGACAATTCAATTTGCCATTCCTAAAAATTTCATGTTGAAAGACTTGGTAACTTTGAAAGAAATCGTCGATGAACGTTTGCTTGGACGAACGGTGCTGGATATTCATTATAAGTTACGAACAGAGATTCCGCAGATTTTACAAAAATATTTTACGGTGACAGACAATGTATTAGGTTTGTTCGACTATATTTTCGCAGAATTGTTTAAAGAATTGGTTTTTGTGGCTGGTAAGGTTAATTCACTTGATTATGCTAATCTGGAAACATATCGTTTCTTAGATAATGACCAAAGGGTCGCATTTGCTCTTCGTTCCTCAATGAAAGAAGATGAGATTGCGACTGTTCAGGTTGCAGATAGTCAAGAAGTAGCACTAGCTAATGTGACTGTTTTGACACATAAGTTTCTGATTCCTTATCGTGGATTTGGGCTTCTTAGCTTGATTGGTCCGATTGATATGGATTATCGCAGAAGCGTTAGCTTGGTAAATGTTATCGGGCGTGTTTTGGCGATGAAACTTGGTGATTATTATCGTTACCTCAATAGTAATCATTACGAGGTCAACTAAGTTTAGTAATTAAATTGATAAAAAAGATAGGGGAGGGACACAGTGTCAGAAGAAACTAAAAACGAAGAACTTCAAGAAGAAGTTGAAGCCACTGATGTTGTGACTGAAGAAAAAGTAGAAGAGCAGCCTCAAGAAGATGCTCAAAATGAAGAATTGCAAAAAGCACTTGAGCGTGCGGAAGATTTTGAAAATAAATACCTTCGTGCTCATGCTGAAATGCAAAACATTCAACGTCGCGCTAATGAAGAACGTCAGCAATTGCAAAAATATCGTTCACAAGATTTAGCCAAAGCAATTTTACCAAGTTTGGATAATTTGGAAAGAGCACTTGCTGTTGAAGGATTGACAGATGATGTGAAAAAAGGTCTTGAAATGACACGTGACAGCTTGATTCGTGCGCTTAACGAAGAAGGTGTTGAAGAAGTGGTTGTTGAAAACTTTGACCACAACTTACATATGGCAGTTCAAACTCTTCCAGCTGATGAAGGACATCCTGCAGATAGCATTGCTCAAGTGCTTCAAAAGGGTTACAAACTTCACGAACGTCTATTGCGTCCAGCTATGGTTGTTGTTTACAGCTAATCGTTAGCAAAGACTTGACCGCAATGTCGTAAAACTATAACTGAAAGTAAAAAAGATAAATCATAAAAAGAGGGATAAAATATGTCTAAAATTATTGGTATTGACTTAGGTACAACAAACTCAGCCGTTGCAGTTCTTGAAGGAACTGAATCAAAAATTATTGCAAATCCAGAAGGTAACCGTACAACTCCTTCAGTTGTTTCATTCAAAAACGGTGAAATCATCGTTGGTGACGCTGCTAAACGTCAAGCAGTAACTAACCCAGATACAGTTATTTCTATCAAATCTAAAATGGGTACTTCTGAAAAAGTATCTGCAAATGGTAAAGAATACACTCCACAAGAAATTTCAGCAATGATTCTTCAATACCTTAAAGGTTATGCTGAAGATTACCTTGGTGAAAAAGTAACAAAAGCTGTTATCACAGTTCCTGCATATTTCAACGATGCTCAACGTCAAGCAACAAAAGATGCTGGTAAAATCGCTGGTCTTGAAGTAGAACGTATTGTTAACGAACCAACTGCAGCCGCTCTTGCATACGGTCTTGATAAAACTGATAAAGATGAAAAAATCTTAGTATTTGACCTTGGTGGTGGTACATTTGACGTTTCTATTCTTGAACTTGGTGATGGTGTCTTTGACGTACTTGCAACGGCAGGTGATAACAAACTTGGTGGTGACGACTTCGACCAAAAAATTATTGATTGGTTAGTTGCTGACTTCAAGAACGAAAATGGCGTAGACCTTAGCCAAGATAAAATGGCTCTTCAACGTTTGAAAGATGCTGCTGAAAAAGCTAAAAAAGACCTTTCAGGTGTGACTCAAACACAAATTTCACTTCCATTCATCACTGCTGGATCTGCTGGACCCCTTCACTTGGAAACAAGCCTTACTCGTGCTAAATTTGATGATTTGACTCGTGACCTTGTTGAACGTACTAAAACTCCAGTTCGTCAAGCTTTGTCAGATGCTGGTCTTTCAATCTCTGAAATCGATGAAGTTATCCTTGTTGGTGGTTCAACACGTATTCCTGCCGTTGTCGAAGCTGTTAAAGCTGAAACTGGTAAAGAACCAAACAAATCTGTTAACCCTGACGAAGTAGTTGCTATGGGTGCTGCTATCCAAGGTGGTGTTATCACTGGTGATGTTAAAGATGTCGTTCTTCTTGACGTTACTCCATTGTCACTTGGTATTGAAACTATGGGTGGTGTATTTACAAAACTTATTGACCGTAACACAACTATCCCGACATCTAAATCACAAGTGTTCTCAACGGCTGCTGATAACCAACCAGCCGTAGATATCCACGTTCTTCAAGGTGAACGTCCAATGGCTGCTGATAACAAAACTCTTGGTCGTTTCCAATTGACTGATATTCCAGCTGCACCTCGTGGTATCCCTCAAATCGAAGTAACATTTGATATTGACAAAAACGGTATCGTGTCTGTTAAAGCTAAAGACCTTGGTACTCAAAAAGAACAACACATCGTTATTCAATCTAACTCTGGTTTGACTGATGAAGAAATTGAAAAAATGATGAAAGATGCAGAAGCTAACGCAGAAGCTGATGCTAAACGTAAAGAAGAAGTTGACCTTCGTAACGAAGTTGATCAAGCTATCTTTGCAACAGAAAAGACACTCAAAGAAACAGAAGGCAAAGGCTTTGATACAGAACGTGATGCTGCTCAATCTGCTCTTGATGAATTGAAGGCTGCTCAAGAAGCTAACAATCTTGAAGATATGAAATCTAAACTTGAAGCTCTTAACGAAAAAGCTCAAGCTCTTGCTGTGAAATTGTACGAACAAGCTGCAGCTGCACAACAAGCCCAAGCAGGTGCTGAAGGTACACAATCAACTGATTCATCAAACAATGGTGATGACGTTGTTGACGGCGAGTTTACTGAAAAATAATTCATCATGATTATCAAGAATAGATTTGACTATTTACTTATTTTGGTAAGTTTAGTGTGATTTTTTCTTGGTAAATTATAAAATTCAGAGGTTGCGAAAATATCAACCTCTGTTTTTGGATAAATAGAGAAACCATAGAATTATTTTGAATAACCTTTTTAATGATAAAGAAAGGAAAGTGTTCAGAAATGAACACGGGCTGAAAAGGCGTAAAAGTTATTTTATATATTTGAATACGCCTACGACTCTATGAAAAAAGATAAACTTTACCTAGATGCAAGCATCGTCGGGAAAGTTTCCTATTTTTCTTTGAGTCGCTTAACGGCTTAATATCATAATTATGAACAATACAGAATTTTACGATCGTTTGGGTGTTTCTAAAGACGCTTCGCAAGATGAGATTAAAAAAGCTTATCGAAAAATGTCGAAGAAGTACCACCCAGATATTAACAAAGAACCTGGTGCTGAAGAAAAGTACAAAGAAGTTCAAGAGGCTTATGAAACGCTAGGTGATGAGCAAAAACGTGCCGCTTATGACCAATATGGTGCTGCGGGAGCTAATGGCGGATTCGGTGGCGGAGCTGGTGGATTTGGCGGTTTCGACGGTGCTGGCTTTGGTGGTTTTGAAGATATCTTCTCAAGCTTTTTCGGTGGTGGCGGGGGTATGCGCAATCCCAATGCACCACGTCAAGGTGATGATCTTCAATATCGTGTGAATTTGAGTTTTGAAGAGGCTGTTTTTGGTGTTAAAAAAGAAGTGGCTTATAACCGTGAATCAACTTGTTCAACATGTTCTGGTACAGGCGCTAAATCTGGAACTAGTCCCGTAACATGTAGTCGTTGTCATGGTTCAGGAGTTATTAATGTTGATACACAGACACCTCTTGGTATGATGCGTCGTCAAGTAACTTGTGATGTCTGCCATGGTACAGGTAAAGAAATTAAAGAACCTTGTCACACTTGTCATGGTACTGGTCATGAAAGGAAAACTCATAAAGTATCTGTTAAGATTCCAGCAGGTGTTGAAACTGGTCAACAAATTCGCTTGCAAGGTCAAGGTGAAGCAGGCTTTAACGGCGGGCCTTATGGTGACCTCTTCGTTATTATCAATGTTTTACCAAGTAAGCAATTTGAACGTAATGGCTCAACCATTTACTACAACATGAATATTAGCTTTGTTCAAGCAGCTCTTGGTGATACTGTCGAAGTGCCAACGGTGCATGGTGATGTTGAAATGACAATCCCAGCTGGAACACAAACTGGTAAGACATTCCGCCTCAAAGGTAAAGGTGCTCCGAAATTGCGTGGTGGAGGTCAAGGAGACCAACATGTAACCGTCAATATCGTAACACCAACTAAACTTAATGATGCTCAAGTCGAAGCGCTTAAAAACTTCGCAGCAGCAGGTGGTGATAAAGTTGTTAATCCTAAGAAAAAAGGATTCTTTAACAAAATGAAAGACGCCTTTGACGGTGAATAAACTCTCACAGAGATTGGAAACTAACATTTCCAATCTCTTTTTTATGTAAAAATCTGTATGGGGACAGTTTGTTCTAAATTTTCTGGAAAGTCTTTTGTTAAGATGATAAAATACACTCATGGTAAGATATAAAGCAACGATTTCCTATGACGGTAGGCTTTTTGCTGGCTTTCAACGACAGCCGAGTGAGCGTTCTGTTCAGGAAGAATTAGAAAAAACATTACAGAAATTAAATAGTGGTAATCCAGTTAAAGTGCATGGTGCTGGTCGTACGGATTCAGGGGTGCATGCTTATGGACAGGTCGTACATTTTGATTTGCCACAGGCGCGTGATGTGGAAAAATTACGATTTGGTTTGGATACGCAGTCTCCAGAAGATATAGATGTGGTGAAAGTCGAGCAAGTCAGTGATGAGTTTCATGCCCGTTACAATAAGCACAGCAAGACTTATGAGTTTTTAGTAGATGCTGGGCGACCAAAAAATCCAATGATGCGACATTATGCGACGCATTATCCTTATCCCCTAGATTTGACAAGTATGCAAGAAGCCATTAAGGATTTGGTAGGGACACATGATTTTACAGGTTTCACGGCTTCTGGGACTTCTGTTGAAAATAAAGTTCGCACGATTACGCGAGCAACAGTTGCTATTGATGACAAAACAGGTTTCTTTGTGTTTACATTCAGTGGCAATGGCTTTCTTTACAAGCAAGTACGCAATATGGTTGGAACCTTGTTGAAAATCGGTAATGGTCGTATGCCAGTTAGTCAGATTAAGACGGTTTTAGAGTCGAAAAATCGTGATTTAGCAGGCCCTACGGCAGCAGGGAATGGTCTTTATTTAAAGGAGATTAATTATGACGAATAAGTACATTTTAGCCATTTCAGGAAATGATATTTTTAGTGGCGGTGGTCTTTATGCTGATTTGGCGACCTATACAACCAATCACTTGCATGGTTTTCTAGCGGTAACTTGCTTAACGGCATTGACAGAAAATGGATTTGATGTCTTTGCGACAGATGAAACAGTTTTTTCTCACCAATTAAATAGTCTCAAAGATGTTCCTTTTTCAGGGATAAAACTTGGTTTGTTGCCAAACGTGAAAGTTGCTGATTTAGCACTTGAATTCGTTGAATCGCACGTTGGAATTCCAATTGTTCTTGACCCAGTTTTGGTTTGTAAAGAAAAACATGATGTTGAAGTTTCAGCGCTTCGTGATGAACTCTTGAAATTTTTTCCATATGTGACCATTATCACGCCGAATTTGGTAGAAGCTGAGCTGTTGACCCAAACCTCAATCAAAACTTTGGATGATATGAAAGCTGTGGCGAAAAAATTGCACCAGTTAGGAGCGAAAAACGTGGTTGTTAAAGGTGGTAACCGATTAAGTAAGGAAAAAGCGATTGACGTTTTTTACGACGGTGAAAACGTGACTGTTTTTGAGACGCCTGTCCTTGAAAATAATAATATCGGTGCTGGTTGTACATTTGCTTCAAGCATTGCAAGCCAATTAGTACTTGGAAAGTCTGCCAAAGCTGCTGTTGAACAATCTAAAGAGTTCGTTTATCAAGCGATTCGTCATTCAGACCAATATGGAGTGAAACAAAATTATGAAGAAAACTAATACGCGTGACTTAACCTTAATGGCTGTTTTGACAGCTTTGAGTGTTGTTTTGGCTTACATTCATGTTCCAACCCCAACAGGTTATTTGACCTTGTTAGATGTTGGAATTTATTTTACTGCTTATTATTTAGGTTCAAAATCTGGAGCAATTGTCGGTGGCTTATCTGGCTTTCTTATTGACCTTTTGCTGGGCTATCCACAATATATGTTTCATAGTCTAATTGCACATGGGGCACAAGGATTTTTTGCAGGTTGGAATGGGAAAAAACGTATTCTCGGTCTGGTACTAGCTAGTGTTTCAATGATTGGCTGGTATTTTGTAGCCGCCTTGCTGTTGGGGTATGGCTTGGGTGCTGCTTGGGCAGGTATTTTAGGAAATGTTTTACAAAATTTCTTTGGAATGTTTGTTGGTTACCTTGTCTATCTTGCTTATCTGCGTTTTGAAAAACATTAGTGTATAATGAAGTAAAAGGAGGATTGACATGAACCTACAAGAATTAGAAAAGCAAACACGTGCTATTGTGATTGATATTGTTGAGCGCTCTGCTATTAAAAAAGGTCAAATTTTTGTTCTTGACTTGTCCTCAAGCGAGGTTGCAGGTGGTTTGATTGGGAAAAATAGCAGTGCTGAAATCGGTGAAGTGATTGTTAAGATGATGGTTCGTTTGTGTTGTTGTTTAGAACTTCTTGATACTCGCTATCACGTCATCTGACAGAGTTGGTGGCCTCAACTAAGGAATAACAAAGGTAGCAATTATCTCGTTGACAAGGTCAGTATTTTGAGAGTTAGCGTTCCCAGATTGATTCTGTTTCTAATTCAATCCCGCATATTTATCGACTTGAGGGTGGTCTTTAAAATGTTCGATTTATCCAACCTCAGCGATAATCCCTGCAATGTTAAGTGTACGACACCAGGTACTGAAGTTAAACACTGATATTCAAGACTGACTTCTATCATATCTTCAATATCTTTAATTATTTGTTCAAGATTTCTGATTTCTTGAGTTAATAGACCGAGGACAGCATTGACAGAATCTTGTTGGAGTTTAGGGAGAGGGATAAGAGTGAGTCATTGATAGCTGATTGAATCGCTTTAGTTAGCTTTTCAGGATCTTTGAAACATCCTCTTCCTAATTTTTGGATAAAGTCCGCTAGGTCTTTGAGAGGAACGTTGGCTAATTCGTCTAGGTATAGTCTTCTGTCATCAGGGAGATGATAGTGCTAGACCAGAGATTGGTTATCAGGATTTTGTTCTTGATTTCAGTTGATAAGGGATAAGGTATTGCTCTTACTAATAAATATCTTCAATAAAGTGCTGTTTGGGCCTTGTTAATTGTTCAATAAGTTGCAGTCTTGTTCTGGTTAGGTGTTTGAGAGCCAAATATTTCTCTTCTTTGAGAAAATGTTCAATATGGAAATAATCGGCAATGTAGAAGGCATTAATAGTATCATCTTTACTTTCTTCGAAGGCTTTCCGATTATTGGGTTGTTCCACTATGACTTCAACGTTTAAAGTTTTAAAATATCACTATCTTCATAAAAGAATATAGCGGGATGAAAGCTATCAAGACTAGTAGCCTCTATGCCAATGGCGATACGTTCAAACGAATAGACGTCATTGAGTTCAAGAATGTGGTTCTTGATTTCTTGAGCACCATTAGGTCATTGCTAAGATAAGCTGTAAAAGTGGGGATCATTGCAGACATCTAGTTTGGTAGAGCTAACGTCTAAATTGATAAAACTTTTCATTTGGAGGGTCTCCTGTTAATTAGATTTGGAAATTTTCTTGACTACTGTAAGGTTCCCCAGAACCACGTTGAACCAACAGTCTCGCCTAAGAGAATTCTTATCATAAAAACTGACTTGCCACCTGTACGATACTAAGTGCAGAAGTAAGTTTCATGAAGACAACTAGTAGTATGTTGGAAGTAGGATCAACGCTTAGGTAATAGAGTTTTTATGAAGACTAGGCAGCAAGGAGGTAAAGAAACAATCATGAGTTCATTCCATGACTCTATTATTCTAGAAAACATTGCAATAGTCAAGTTAACGTCATAACAATTATTAAAAATTTAGGATTGAAAAATCCCTATAAACTTATTTTATGAGGAGGCTGTCTATGGATTTTATTAGTGTGGTGAATCAGCATTTTCAATTGTTGACAGACCAAGAAAAGGTAATTATTACTTACTTGCAAGAAGGAAATTATCAAATTGATGACCTTACTAGTCAAAGATTGGCAGATGCTTGTTTTGTCTCTAGGGCTAGTATCTCCCGTCTGTTAAAAAAGTTAGAGATTGACCATTTTGCGGATTTGAAGTATTTGGTTAAGGTTTCTCACTGTGAATCTTTGGTTCCATCTGTATTTGAAGAAGTCGTAACATCTTATCACATGTATATTGATCAGATATTTGAAAAATTAGATATTTCCGAAATTGTCTCTGTACTGATTAAAACAGATGTCCTTTATCTATATGGTACAGGTAACGAGCAGAAACTAGAAGTAGAAACAATGCGTCAGCTTTTTACCGCATTAGGAAAACAAGTCATTATCTTTTTTGATAAGGGAGAGTACGATTATGCCAAAGCAGGTTTTGGAGTGAATGACTTGCTCGTTCTTTTTTCCTACAAAGGGGAATCATCTGAAGGGATTGCTATCTTAGAGGATAGTCAATTTTTAGGAGTTAAGCGCTTAGTATTTACTCAAACTAGTCGTAATACGATGGCGCAGTTGGCAGATTATCAATTGTATGTGCCAACGGAGTCTGTTAAGACTCCGACTCGCTTGACTTACGAAGTTAGTACGACCTTTTATTTTGTGATTGATAAACTCTTTTTTGCTTATCAACAGGTGATAGATGGAGAAAAAGTATGAACCTTTTAACCCTTATCCAACAATATCAGGATAAGCTAAGCACGACGGATTGGTTAATTTATGAGCACTTACAAACCTGTCCCCCAGAAAGTTTGAGTCTATCGTATTTGTCGAGAGAGGTTCACGTTTCAACAACAACCGTCTTTCGTTTTTGTCAGAAGTTGGGTTTATCGGGATTTGGAGAATTAAAAGCTTTGCTTAAGTTGACTGATCAGAATCAAACAGTGAGTCGTCAGGTTGTTCAAAATTCCTATCATGATATTGTCTCTTATATTGACCGGCTTTCTTTAGACGACCTACGTTCGAAGATTGATAACGTTGATGCAATCTACTTGTTTGCTCAAAGTGAGTTAGAATTGCGGTTAGCAAAGTTATTTCAACGGATCTTTTTTCCTTTGGGAAAACCCATGTTTATCTTACCTCACCAGCAGGCTTTGGAAGCGACGATGTCTAAGATGGACAATCAAGTCCTGTTTGTTATCAGTCTTGATAGAGAGAAGCAACTTCCTTGGCTGCTTCGTCAATCTGACCGTATGAAAAAACTGACAACAATTGTCTTTAGTGAAACAAGACAGGTTCCTATTTTAGCTGATATTAGGCTGCTAGTTCCCTCGGTCGAAGCCAATCCTAAGTATCCTCACGTGATTACACCTTACGTTCTTGCTGTAGAAATGCTCTATTTAAAATTACAACTGGGGAAAATAGAGTGAAACATTTTTACATTTGACGTAAAAATGTTTTTTAATCAGACAGATTTCCAAAACCGTTGGTAGCTATTGCCAAACGGTTTTTTGATGGCTACAATAATTCTTGTAAGCGAAACCAAGATGGTTTAAATATTCTAAGAAGATGAAGGAGAACATGATGACAAAGCATTGGTGGAAATCAGAGGTTGTCTATCAGATTTATCCCCGTAGCTTTCAAGATAGTGACGGGGATGGCATAGGAGATATTAAAGGAATTATCCGTCGTCTAGATTATCTAGAAGATTTGGGGATAACCATGATTTGGATTAGTCCGATTTTTAAGTCACCTATGGCAGATAATGGCTATGATATTTCTGACTACTTTAGTATAGCCCCTGAATTTGGAACGATGGCAGATGTTAGGGAATTATTGGTAGAAGCCAATAAACGTGGCATTAAAATTTTGTTAGATCTGGTTGTCAATCATTCGTCTGATGAACATCCTTGGTTTCAAGCAGCACTGGCTGACCCTCAATCTAAATACCGTGATTACTATATTTTCAAATCTGCGACAGAACCCCCTAACAATTGGCGTTCTATCTTTGGAGGAAGTGTGTGGGAAAAATTACCCAACGAAGAGGTCTATTATTATCATACCTTCCACAAAAAGCAACCTGATTTGAACTGGGAAAACAAAGAATTAAGGGAAGAAATCTATTCCATGGTAAACCAGTGGTTAGATTTGGGGATTGCGGGATTTCGAATTGATGCCATTACGTTTATAAAAAAGGATTTAACTTTCAAAAGCATTGAACCCGACGGTGTCGATGGCTTAGCCAAGTGTACCAAAGTTAGTCGCAATCAGCCTGGGATTGAAGTCTTCTTAAAAGAATTGCAGGAGCGATGTTTTAAACCCCACGACAGTGTTACAGTTGCTGAGGCGCCTGGTGTAGACTATAATCAACTGGATGCTTTTATTGGAGAAGATGGCTTTTTCTCAATGATTTTTGATTTTAAGGCGGCTGATTTAGATGTTGCCAGTGGTAGTGAATGGTTTAAAACTGTCAAGTGGTCTCCAAAAGACTTGTTTGACAAGCTAAAAACATCTCAACTCGCTATCCAAGAAGTTGGTTGGGGAGCACCCTTTATTGAAAACCATGACCAGAATCGAGCAACTAGCAAGTATCTAAGAGAGGCAGAGAAAAATCCGACTGCGGCCAAAGCCTTAGCGCTGATGTATTTTTATCTATATGGCACGCCGTTTATCTATCAAGGGCAAGAAATTGGAATGGTAAATTTTCAACGACAATCACTAGAAGAATTTGATGATATTTCATCCATTGATCAATATCACCGTGGGATAGCAGAAGGGTTGACGGCAACAGAAGCCTTAGCTGTCATCAATTACAGGAGCCGAGATAATGCTAGAACTCCAATGCAGTGGGATTCGAGTGAAACGGTCGGATTTACCAGTGGTACACCTTGGCTAGCTATTACAGAGCAATCGTTAAGTCGATCGGTTCAAGGTCAGCGAAATGACGGGGGAAGTCTGTGGTGTTTTTACCAACGTTTAATTGCTCTACGTAAAATGGCAGAGCATCACACCTTAGTTGAGGGGAAAATTGACTTTCTAGAGACTGGTCAAGAAAATGTGTTTGTTTATCGTCGCTTTGATACGCAATCTTCTTATCTAATAATTATCAACCTATCTGAAGAAACGGTTGTTCTTTCATTGAATCATAAGATTAATGAGGTGCTCCTATCAAATACAGATTTAACTTATACTGAAAACCAAATTACCTTGCCACCTTACGGGGCAGGATTAGCGAAGGAGAAATAGAATGGCTATAAATTACCATAATATTGCAAGCGATATCTTAGATATTGTTGGCAAAGAGAATATTATTTCAACAACCCACTGTGCGACACGGCTACGCTTGGTCGTCAGAGACCACGAATCAATTGATACCAAAGCAATTGAGCGAGTTGACGAAGTTAAGGGAACTTTCTATAATAGTGGTCAGTATCAAATCATCTTGGGAACAGGCATTGTCAACAAAGTATTTGAAGAGTTAGAAACTATGAATATTTCTACGGTTTCTAAAGCTGATCAAGATGCCTATATCAAGTCTCAGGAAAAAGGGCTGAAAGCTGTGATGCGGACTCTTGGTGATATTTTTGTGCCTATTGTACCCGTTATTGCAGCGACTGGTTTGTTTTTAGGAGTTAAGGGCGTTGTTTTTAACGATAATATCTTAGGGTTAGCAGGAATATCTACTGATATCTTCCCTGAATACCTCAACCAATTGGTCAGTGTGTTGACGGATACAGCGTTTGGCTTTTTACCTGCATTGATTACTATGTCAGCTTTTCGCGTCTTTGGTGGAACACCGATGATTGGACTTGTGTTAGGTTTGATGTTAGTCTCTCCAATATTACCTAATGCTTATTCTGTAGCCTCAGGGGATATTGACGCCATTATGGTTGGCGGGGTATTGCCTGTTATGGGGGCTCAAGGATCGGTTGTGACGGCAATCCTGACAGGATTTCTTGGAGCTAAGCTAGAATGTAAACTACGCAAAATCATGCCTAATTCTTTAGACTTGATATTAACACCTTTCATTACCATGTTGGTTATGGTTATTGTTGCTTTGATGGGGTTTGCACCGATGGTTCACTGGTTAGAGACAGGTTTGATTGCCTTGACTAAAGGATTGATGAATTTACCATTTGGTATTGGAGGGTTCTTTGTTGGAGCTACCTATCCGTTGGCAGTTATCACAGGGTTGCATCACATGTATGTCGTTATAGAAACCTCTTTGTTAGCAAATACAGGTTATAATCAACTTATTACTCTATGTGCAATGTACGGATTCTCAAACTTGGGAACTTGTCTAGCATTCTATACTTCTGCTAAAAATAGTCGTGTGAAACAAACAGTTATGGGGGCATTTATGTCACAGTTATTTGGTGTGAGTGAGCCGGTTCTATTTGGATTGCATTTACGCTATAATCTTAAACCGCTTTATGTTATGCTCTTCTCATCTGGGTTAGGTGCAGCCTTGCTCTCTCTCTTCCATATCCAATCAAATTCCTATGGACTAGCTGTATTGCCATCTTACCTCATGTATATCTACGATAGTTATCAACTCTTGGTGTATTTTGTTATTTCTCTTATTAGTTTGATTGTTTGTTACACGTTGACCAAGGCATTCGCTATTCCAGAAGAAATCTTGATCGAAGACTAGTTTTATATGAAATAAACTATTGGTGTTAAAGCGCCGATAGTTTTTATTTTATGGTATAATAAGAGAAAGTGGAGGTGTTTATGGATTTAGAAACCTTAGCTAATGAAGCCAGGGCTATTGTGATTGATATTGTTGAACGCTCTGCTATTAAAAAAGGTCAAATTTTTGTTCTTGGCTTGTCCTCAAGCGAGGTTTCAGGTGGTTTGATTGGGAAAAATAGCAGTGCTGAAATCGGTGAAGTGATTGTTAAGATGATTTTAGAGGTGTTGAAGGAGCGTGGGATTTATCTAGCTGTACAAGGTTGTGAACATTTAAATCGTGCTTTGACGGTCGAACGCGAATTAGCTGAGAAAAAAGAATTAGAAATAGTTAATGTCATTCCAAATCTGCATGCGGGCGGAAGTGGACAAGTTGCTGCTTTCAAGTTCATGCAAGATCCTGTCGAGGTTGAAGAAATCGTGGCACATGCTGGGCTAGACATTGGAGATACCTTTATTGGTATGCATGTCAAGCGCGTACAAGTACCGTTAATCCCAGTCCAACGAGAATTGGGCGGCGCTCATGTGACTGCTTTAGCGAGCCGACCAAAATTAATTGGTGGCGCGCGTGCAACTTATACATCAGACCCAATTCGAAAATTTTAAAAATAAATAAAGAGGACGGTTGGCGTCCTCTTTTATGATATAATAGTCTATTTTGTAAGTGTCGGGTTGGCATACATCGTTGGCAATGCAATGTCATTTTCCAAAAGCGCTTCTTGGTAAAGACGGTAAAAGTTAGAATAAATGTAACTTTGTTTGCCGTTTTGCACGAAAATATCAACACGGAAAACAAGTTGTGCAGTGCTATTTGTACATGGTCCTAAAATGGTTGGACTACCAACGATTTCAGGATAAGATGGTAGCTGTTCTTTGTTGATCGTCTTAATGATATTTGAGATTTTTTCTAAGTCTGTGTGAGCGTAGATTGGAATATCAATCTGAACACGCATATCACCACGTGATTTGTTAGAAACAACAGTAATATTACGATTAGGAATGAAATGAAGTGTTCCGTCGAAACCGCGAATTTGTGTGGTACGAATACCGACGCTTGAAATATTTCCTTCAACTGTTCCAATAACGACAGAATCACCGACTTCAAATTGATTTTCAAGAAGAATAAAGAATCCGTTAACCACGTCAGTTAAAAAGCCTTGTGCACCAAGCCCAATAGCGACCCCAGCAAGACCAGCACCAGCCAATAAACTAGAAACTGGAACACCAAGAATACTCAACACCCAATAAAGTAGGAAAAAGTAGATGGTGTAGCTCATGATGTTGTGCAAAAGTTTGCTGATTGTCTTTTGGCGAGCTTCCGTTTGGCGCGAAAGCGTAATTGATTTTTCTACCGCATGTTTAAAAATAAAATCAGCAACACGCTTTATAATTAAGAAAAATAGAAAAAGAAGTATCAATGAAACCGCCTTAGAAATAAGATCCACAGCGATTTGTTCGATTTGTAATTGTTCGAGATATTTAGAGATAATATTCATACCCTTAGTTTATTAAAAAAACGAATAGCAAGCAAGTGTTTAATCTAAATTAAGAATTTCCAAAATTTTTATGTAGGACAGTAAAATGAGAAAAGTTGACCGCAGTGTCATTAAGATCCGGTTTAATACGTAGCCATTTCGCAAATAGAGTGGCGATTGACCTAGGATTTTTACACAAAAAACTTTTAAAAGCCTGTAAAATATGGTAAACTAAACTGTATATAAAATTTTAAGGAGAAATGACTTCATGTCGGTATCATTTGAAAACAAAGCTACTAACCGTGGCGTGATTACATTCACAATTGATCAAGATAAAATCCAACCAGCTCTTGATCAAGCTTTCAACAAAGTTAAGAAAAATTTAAACGCACCTGGATTCCGTAAAGGACACATGCCACGTGCCGTATTTAACCAAAAATTTGGTGAAGAAGCACTTTACGAAGATGCTTTGAACGCTATTCTTCCAGCAGCATACGAAGCAGCAGTTGCTGAACTTAGCCTTGATGTTGTTGCTCAACCAAAAATTGACATCCAATCAATGGAAAAAGGTCAAGAATGGACATTGACTGCAGAAGTTGTTACAAAACCAGAAGTAAAACTTGGTGTCTATAAAGACCTTGAAGTTTCAGTTGAAGCTACAAAAGAAGTAACTGATGCTGAAGTTGACGAAAAAGTTGAACGCGAACGCAACAACCTTGCTGAACTTATCATCAAAGAAGATGCTGCAGAACTTGGCGATACAGTTGTTATTGACTTCGTAGGTTCAGTTGACGGTGTTGAATTTGACGGTGGTAAAGGTGATAACTTCTCGCTTGAACTTGGTTCAGGTCAATTCATCCCTGGTTTTGAAGACCAATTAGTAGGTGCTAAAGCTGGTGAAACTGTTGATGTTAACGTAACATTCCCAGAAGACTACCAAGCAGAAGATCTCGCTGGTAAAGACGCTAAATTTGTAACAACTGTTCATGAAGTTAAAGCTAAAGAAGTTCCAGCTCTTGACGACGAATTAGCTAAAGACATCGACGAAGAAGTTGAAACTCTTGACGAATTGAAAGCTAAATACCGTAAAGAGCTTGAAGCAGCTAAAGAAATTGCATACGATGATGCTGTTGAAGGTGCTGCACTTGAATTGGCAGTTGCTAACGCTGAAATCGTTGAATTGCCAGAAGAAATGGTACATGACGAAGTGCACCGTGCTATGAACGAATTTATGGGCAATATGCAACGTCAAGGTATCTCTCCAGAAATGTACTTCCAATTGACTGGTACAACTGAAGAAGACCTTCACAAACAATACGAAGCTGACGCTGACAAACGTGTTAAAACTAACCTTGTTATTGAAGCTATCGCTAAAGCTGAAGGATTTGAAGCTTCTGACGAAGAAATCGAAAAAGAAATCAACGACCTTGCTTCAGAATACAACATGGAAGTTGAACAAGTTCGTAATCTTCTTTCAGCTGACATGCTTAAACACGACATCGCTATGAAGAAAGCTGTTGACGTTGTCACAAGCACTGCTAAAGTAAAATAATTTATCTTAGATAAATAGTTATAAAGTCAGGTAATCAATAGATTACTTGGCTTTTTATGCCCTTTATCAGAAATTCTTATAAATCTTTTGACGAATTGATAAAATTAGCGTAAAATAGAGAATGACGAAAATTAAGACAATAGGGTTTTTGTGGCTATTTGCTCATATCCTAAATAATAAGGAGAACTACCTTGGAATTAGAAGTATTTGCTGGACAAGAAAAAAGCGAACTTTCAATGATTGAAGTTGCCCGTGCGATTTTAGAAGAACGTGGACGTGATCATGAAATGTATTTCAGCGATCTTGTGAATGAGATCCAAAACTACCTTGAAAAATCAGATGCAGAAATTCGTGAAGCATTGCCATATTTTTATTCTGCATTGAACGTTGACGGAAGTTTTATTCCACTTGGGGATAACAAATGGGGGCTCCGTTCATGGTATGCTATTGATGAAATTGACGAAGAAATCATCACTCTTGAAGAAGATGAAAATGGAGCACCAAAACGCAAACCAAAACGTGTTAATGCCTTCATGGATGGTGATGAAGATGCCATTGATTATTCAGATGATGATCCAGAAGATGAAGATTTCACACCTGAATCATCTGATTTAGAATACGATGAAGAAAATCCAGATGACGAAAAATCAGAAGTTGAGTCATACGATTCAGAAATCAACGAAATTATTCCAGATGAAGATTTGGATGAAGAAGTTGACATCAACGAAGAAGACGACGAAGACGATGATTTAGACGAAGAGTAGTCACCAGCATTAGTTTTTTACTAAATTAAAAAAAGTTGTCAATTATCATTTGACAAACGCCACAGGATAGTTTATATTATTATTCGGGCACCTCTTTTTTAGAGGTCGTATGAAAGCTCCCTAACTTTTTAGGGAGCTATTTTTGTTTTCCTAAAAGTAAATGTTTATTTACTTTTTTATCAAATATCTTACGGATGTTTTGATTTGTTGTTATTCTTAATCTTCAAGCACTTATCGTTTGCTATCATTTTATTTAAAAGGAGTTTTATTTAATGACTAAGTATATTTTTGTTACTGGTGGTGTTGTTTCTTCTATCGGTAAGGGAATCGTGGCTGCAAGTCTTGGTCGTCTTTTGAAAAATCGCGGTCTTAAAGTAACTATCCAAAAATTTGACCCTTATATTAACATTGACCCAGGTACAATGAGCCCCTATCAACACGGTGAAGTTTACGTGACAGACGATGGTGCTGAAACTGACCTTGACCTTGGTCACTATGAACGTTTTATTGACATCAACCTTAACAAATATTCTAACGTAACAACTGGTAAAATTTATAGCGAAGTTCTTCGTAAAGAACGTAAAGGTGAATATCTTGGTGCAACTGTCCAAGTTATTCCACACATCACAGACGCTTTGAAAGAAAAAATCAAACGTGCCGCGACAACAACTGATTCTGACGTTATCATCACAGAAGTTGGTGGTACAGTTGGTGATATTGAAAGTCTTCCATTCCTTGAAGCCCTTCGTCAAATGAAAGCAGATGTTGGTGCTGATAATGTTATGTACATCCACACAACGCTTCTTCCATACCTTAAAGCTGCTGGTGAAATGAAAACTAAACCCACACAACATTCTGTTAAAGAATTGCGTGGTCTTGGTATTCAACCTAATATGTTGGTTATCCGTACAGAAAAACCAGCTGGTCAAAACATTAAAAATAAGTTGGCACAATTCTGTGATGTTGCTCCAGAAGCTGTTATTGAGTCACTTGATGTGGATCATATTTATCAAATTCCACTTAACATGCAAGCTCAAAACATGGATCAAATCGTTTGTGACCACTTGAAATTGGATGTGCCAAAAGCGGATATGTCAGAATGGTCTACAATGGTTGATAAGATTATGAATCTTCAAAAATCAACTAAGATTGCTCTTGTTGGTAAATATGTTGAATTGCCAGACGCTTACCTTTCAGTTGTCGAAGCTCTTAAACATTCAGGTTATGTTAATGATGTGGCTGTTGACCTTAAATGGGTTAATGCCAATGATCTTACGGCTGACAATGTTGAAGAAATGCTTGGTGATGCTGATGGTATCATTGTCCCAGGTGGATTTGGTCAACGTGGGACAGAAGGTAAAATTGAAGCAATCCGCTATGCGCGTGAAAAAGACGTGCCGATGCTTGGTATCTGTCTTGGTATGCAATTGACTTGTGTGGAATTCGCTCGTAACGTATTGAACTTGGAAGGTGCAAATTCAGCTGAGCTTGCTCCGGATACTAAATACCCAATTATTGATATTATGCGTGACCAAATTGATATCGAAGATATGGGTGGAACACTTCGCCTTGGGCTTTACCCATGTAAATTAAAACCAGGTTCACGTGCAGCACAAGCTTATAACAATCAAGAAGTTGTTCAACGTCGTCACCGTCACCGTTACGAATTCAATACTAAATTCCGTGACCAATTTGAAGAAGCAGGTTTTGTTTTCTCAGGCGTATCACCAGATAACCGCTTGATGGAAGTTGTTGAATTGCCAGAGAAAAAATTCTTCGTGGCTGCTCAATATCACCCAGAACTTCAAAGTCGTCCAAACCGTCCAGAAGAGCTTTACACAGCCTTTGTGACAGCAGCGATTGAAAATAGCAAATAATCATTAAAACAGATTAACACTCTTCAAGCTAAAAGCTTGGGAGTGTTTTTTTGATAATACAATTCTAATGAATCTGTACCCCTTTTATTTTTAGGAAAAAATAGTATAATAGTGAGCATGAGAAAAATAAGAATTAGAAAACATCGTGTTTTATTAGGAATTATTGCTCTACTTTTTGTAGTAAGTGTCGGAGCAAGTTTTTATTTTTTCCATGTAGCACAAATTCGTGAAGAAAAATCATTCATTAATAATAATGGTCGTTCAAAAGGCAACCCTATCTACGCCTATGAGCAGAGTTTTGACCAACTGACAAAAGAAACGCTTTGGATGACCAACCAAGGTTTAAAACAAGATGCTTGGTATGTTCCTGCAGAAACAGCAACAAATAAAACGGTTATTGTTGTTCATGGATTTACAAACGATAAGGAAGATATGAAGCCTTATGCATGGATGTTTCATGAGCTAGGCTACAATGTCCTTATGCCCGATAATATGTCGCATGGTGACAGTGAAGGGCAAATCATTGGATATGGCTGGAACGACCGCTTAAACGTCATAAAATGGGCGGAGATGCTAGTTGAACAAAATTCAGACAGCGAAATTACCTTGTTTGGTGTTTCTATGGGAGCAGCAACGGTTATGATGGCTTCTGGTGAGGAAAGTTTGCCTGACCAAGTTGTTAATATTATTGAAGATTGTGGTTATAGTAGTGTCTGGGATGAGTTGAAATATCAAGCTAAAGAAATGTATAATCTCCCAGCTTTCCCAATTCTTTATGAAGTATCTGCCATTTCAAAAATTCGTGCAGGCTTTTCTTACGGTCAAGCAAGTAGTGTGAATCAGTTAAAAAATAACACACGTCCAGTTCTTTTTATCCATGGCAGTGATGATACTTTTGTGCCAACAAGTATGGTTTACAAGAATTATCAAGCCACACAAGGCGAGAAAGAATTGTATATCGTTAAAGGTGCGGGACATGCCAAATCCTTTGAAACTGATCCTCAAGCATACATTGAAAAAATTTCAACTTTCTTGAAAAAATATGAAAAATAGTATTGACAGCAAAAAGATAAGTTGATATAATTTTATATGTTGTTAAGGAACAGCGGAAATGGCGGAATTGGCAGACGCGCAGGACTAAGGATCCTGTGATCGCTTTAGATCGTGAGGGTTCAAGTCCCTCTTTCCGCAGAGTAGACGAGCTAGAGCTTGTCTTTTTTTATTATTTAATAGAAAATAATAGTATGAAATAAGACTTTTATTTTCAGTAAATTTTGTTATTTGTGAGTGTTTTTTCATAGAAAATCAGTCAAATTTCAAGTAACGCTAGCAATCTGATAAGATTTGTGATAAAATGTACGTGTAAAAGGGTTTATCCCAAAAAATAAATAGGAGGCCTATATAATGGCAATCGTTTCAGCGGAAAAATTTGTCAAAGCAGCCCGTGATAACGGATATGCAGTTGGTGGATTTAACACAAACAACCTTGAATGGACTCAAGCAATTTTACGTGCGGCAGAAGCTAAAAAAGCTCCAATTCTTATCCAAACTTCAATGGGTGCTGCAAAATACATGGGTGGTTACAAACTTTGTAAAGCACTCATTGAAAACCTTGTAGAATCAATGGGTATCACTGTACCAGTTGCTATTCACCTTGACCATGGTCATTTTGAAGATGCATTAGAATGTATCGAAGCTGGATACACTTCAGTTATGTTTGACGGTTCACACCTTCCACTTGAAGAAAACCTTGAAAAAGCTAAAGAAGTTGTTGCTAAAGCACATGCTAAAGGTATCTCAGTTGAAGCTGAAGTTGGTACTATCGGTGGTGAAGAAGACGGTATCATCGGTGATGGTGAACTTGCTCCAATCGAAGATGCTAAAGCTATGGTTGCTACAGGAATTGACTTCCTTGCAGCAGGTATCGGTAACATCCACGGTCCATACCCAGCAGATTGGAAAGGTCTTCACCTTGATCACCTTGAAAAATTAACTGCTGCTGTTCCTGGATTCCCAATCGTATTGCACGGTGGTTCAGGTATTCCTGATGAGCAAATTCAAGAAGCTATCAAGCTTGGTGTAGCTAAAGTTAACGTTAACACTGAATGTCAACTTGCATTCGCTAAAGCTACTCGTGAATTTGTTGCTGAATACGAAGCAAACGAAGAAGAATACGATAAGAAAAAACTCTTCGACCCACGTAAATTCTTGAAACCAGGTTTCGAAGCTATTACAGAAGCTGTTGAAGAACGTATCGACGTATTTGGTTCAGCTAACAAAGCTTAATCAAACTTCGTTTAGAAAAAACTTCCCATTTGGGGAGTTTTTTTGTGTTAATCGTTACTATTTAATTGACAAATTTTAGTTGAGTGATATAATGTCTTTGTTAGCCGATTTAGCTCAGTCGGTAGAGCAACGCACTCGTAACGCGTAGGTCGTAGGTTTGATTCCTGCAATCGGCAAATAGTTTTAAATCCTGATAGTTATCAGGATTTTTTTTACAAAATCTTTTAGAGTTTTTAGTAGAAATCAGTTTGAGGTTAGAAAATCATACGTGCTTTCATAATTATTTTTTGCTGATTATTTGCTAAAAAGCTTGCGAAAACATGCTGAATATGATATTATTTTATGGTATGTGGTGTAAAGCACCTAGAATCTAAGTAGGAGGACGCAGATAAATATGGCTAAGGTTTGTTATTTCACAGGTCGTAAGACTGTATCAGGAAACAACCGTTCACACGCAATGAACAAAACAAAACGTGCAGTTAAACCAAATCTTCAAAAAGTTACTATTCTTGTTAATGGAAAACCTAAAAAAGTTTGGGCATCAGCTCGTGCGCTTAAATCTGGTAAAGTAGAACGCGTATAAAATGAAAAGCCGAAAGGCTTTTTTCTTTGTTTTGTAGCCGGTAATCTTTTATTATTTTTTACAAGACGGCTAATATATGGTAAAATAAACTGATAAAAACTTTTGAGGTAGTAAATATGACTGTGAAAATTAATACAAAAGATGGCCAAATTGAGTTATCTGACGACGTTATTGCAACTGTTGTTGGAGGTTCCGCAACAGAAATTTTTGGTGTTGTTGGTATGGCAAGTAAAAGTGCTCTTAAGGATAATTTTCAAGCGCTTCTGCGTAAAGAAAACTACGCAAAAGGTGTTGTTGTCAAATCAACAGAAAGTGGTATTTCAGTCGATGTTTACACTGTAATGTCGTATGGTGTAAAGATTTCTGAGGTGTCAAAAAACATTCAGGAACGTGTCAAGTTCAACCTTGAAAACCAACTTGGCCTTTCAGCAGATATGGTGAATGTTTACGTACAAAATATTAAAGTTGTAGGAGAAGATTAGTGTCAAATATTACAACCAGTTTATTCCAAGAAATGGTTCAAGCTGCTAGCACACGTCTTGGAAATCAAGCAGAATATGTAAACTCCCTTAATGTTTTCCCTGTCCCAGACGGTGATACAGGAACAAATATGGGAATGACAATTGAAAATGGTGCCAAAGAAGTTGCAGATAAGCCTGCAAGTACTGTTGGAGAAGTTGGACAAATTCTATCAAAAGGTCTTTTGATGGGAGCACGTGGTAATTCAGGTGTTATCACATCTCAATTATTCCGTGGTTTCGGTCAAGCAATCAAAGATAAAGAAGAGTTAACTGGTCAAGATTTAGCTCATGCTTTCCAATCAGGTGTAGAGGTAGCTTATAAAGCTGTTATGAAACCTGTTGAAGGTACTATTTTAACTGTTTCTCGTGGAGCAGCAACTGCCGCTCTTAAGAAAGCAGAAGAAACTGACGATGCTGTTGAAGTAATGCGTGCTGCACTTGATGGTGCTAAACGTGCTTTGGCTAAAACACCAGAAATGCTTCCTGTTTTGAAAGAAGTTGGTGTTGTCGACTCAGGTGGCCAAGGTTTAGTCTTTATTTATGAAGGATTTTTAGCTGCTTTGACTGGTGAGTACATCGCTTCTGAAGATTTCAAAGCAACTCCAGCGGTAATGACTGAAATGATTAACGCTGAACACCACAAATCAGTAGCTGAACACGTTGCAACTGAAGACATTAAATACGGTTATTGTACTGAAATCATGGTTGCACTTAAACAAGGTCCTACTTATGTTAAAGAATTTAACTATGAAGAGTTCCAAGGTTATTTGAGTGGTTTAGGTGACTCACTTATCCTTGTTAACGACGATGAAATTGCTAAAGTTCACGTCCATACTGAAGATCCAGGTCTTGTTCTTCAAGAAGGGCTTAAATATGGTGCGCTTAAAAAAGTTAAAGTTGATAACATGCGTAACCAACACGACGCTGTTCTTGAAAAAGACCAAGCAGTAGCTATTAGCCAAGAAGAAAAAGACTTTGCTATTGTTGCAGTATGTGCTGGTGACGGTTTAGCTGATATCTTCAAATCACAAGGCGTTGACTACGTTATTTCTGGCGGTCAAACAATGAACCCGTCTACAGAAGATATTGTTAAAGCGATTGATGCTGTTAATGCTAAAAATGTTATTATCTTGCCAAATAATAAAAATATTTTCATGGCTGCACAATCAGCAGCAGAAGTATCTGAAGTGCCAGCGGCAGTTGTTGAAACACGCACTGTACCTCAAGGGTTTGCAAGCTTGTTAGCTTTTAACCCAGCACAATCATTGGAAGAGAACGTTGAAGCAATGACAGACAGCCTTTCTGATGTTGTTAGCGGTAGTGTGACACTTGCTGTTCGCGATACTTCTATTGATGGTCTTGAAATTCACAAAGATGACAACCTTGGTATGGTTGATGGTAAAATCGTGGTTTCAAATCCAGATATGACAACTACATTGAAAGAAATATTTGCTAAAATGATTGACGAAGATAGTGAAATCATCACTATCTATGTTGGTGAAGAAGGAAATAAAGAATTAGCAGAAGAAATTTCTGAATATCTTGAATCAACTTACGAAGATGTTGAAGTTGAAATTCATGATGGTAAACAACCAGTTTATCCATACTTGATGAGTGTTGAATAAAAACATAATAAAGAGAGTCTGAACAATTCAGGCTCTTTTTTTCTGCCCTCAAAGAGCAATACCTATGTAAGAAATGTGTTGTTTTTATAGGAAAATGGTTTTATATATAATAGAATCAATTTATCCTATTATATAATAGAAAACGGTGCTTATATTTTGAAAAGAGAAAAAATTTTAAACTAACAAAATTTTCTGAAAATTATCTTGACTTTATTTTATAAAGTGTTAACATGGAGTGTAAGATTTAATTGATAGGAGAAAACAGATGAGAAGTGACATGATTAAGGTAGGTGTGGATAAAGCACCAGCCCGTGGTCTTCTTTATGCAACCGGGCAAGTAAAATCTGCTAAAGACATGCAAAAACCATTTATCGCAATTTGTAATTCTTACATTGATATTGTTCCTGGACATGTTCATTTGCGTGAGTTGGCAGATGTCGCCAAGGAAGCTATTCGTGAAATGGGTGGTATTCCTTTTGAATTTAATACAATTGGTGTTGACGACGGGATTGCTATGGGGCATATTGGGATGCGTTATAGCCTTCCATCACGTGAAATTATTGCGGATGCTGCTGAGACAGTTATTAATGCGCATTGGTTTGACGGTGTTTTCTACATTCCAAACTGTGATAAAATTACGCCAGGGATGATTCTAGCTGCCCTTCGTACAAATGTTCCTGCAGTTTTCTGTTCAGGTGGACCAATGAAAGGTGGCGTTGATATGACTGGACATCAAGCGACTTTATCAAGCCTTTTTGAAGCGGTCGGAACATATCAAGCTGGCGATATGTCAAAAACAGAATTAGATTATCTAGAACAAAATGCTTGCCCAACTTGTGGTTCTTGTGCGGGAATGTTCACAGCTAATTCGATGAACTCTCTTATGGAAGTGCTTGGTCTTGCTCTTCCTGGAAACGGTACAATTCTTGCTGTTTCTGACAAACGTCGTGAATTGGTACGCCAAGCAGCAAAATATTTGATGGACAATGTCAAAAATAATTTGCGTCCACGTGATATTATCACAAAAGAAGCTATTGATGATGCTTTTGCCCTTGATATGGCTATGGGTGGTTCAACCAATACGGTTCTTCATACCCTTGCGATTGCGCGTGAAGCAGGTATTGAGTACAATCTAAAAGATATTAATGAAATTGCTAAGAAAACGCCATACCTGTCTAAAATTGCACCATCAAGCGTTTATACCATGCATGATGTTCAAGAAGCTGGCGGTATTTCAGCGATTATCAATCAATTGATTAAAAAAGGAACGATTAAGGGTGATCGAATTACAGTTACAGGTAAAACATTGAAGGAAAATGTAGCTGGCGCAGAAATCAAAAATGAGGAAATCATTCACCCACTTGAAAGTCCAATTTCACCAGTAGGTGGTTTGTCAATTCTTTATGGAAACATTGCCCAAGATGGCGCTGTTATCAAGGTCGGTGGGGTTGATTCATCTGTTAAAACCTTCCGTGGTAAGGCTATCTGTTGTGATTCACAGGATGAAGCCCTTGAATTAATTGATAATGGAACGGTTAAAAAGGGTCACGTTGTTGTTATTCGTTACGAAGGACCTCAAGGTGGTCCAGGTATGCCAGAAATGCTCGCGCCAACCTCTAAAATCGTCGGACGTGGACTTGGTAAAGATGTAGCATTGATTACAGACGGTCGTTTCTCTGGGGCAACACGTGGTATTGCGATTGGTCACGTTTCACCAGAAGCGGCAGAAGGTGGTAATATCGCCCTTATCGAAGACGGTGATGAAATCTATATTGATTTGACTAATCGTACAATTGACTTGATTGTTGATGATGCAACACTAGCAGAACGTCGTAAACACTTAAAACCATTCAAATCAAAAATTTCAAGCGGTTGGTTACGTCGTTACACGGCTTTCGCCTCATCTGCGAATTTTGGTGGGTCAATGATGACCCAAGAAGAATTTGAAGAACGTAAAGCTGAACGTGAAAGTCAGGATAAAGAATAAAGTTAAAAATAATTTGTGAAAGTGGACAAATATTTGCTCACTTTCACTTGCTTTATTTTTTTTAAATGTTATTATAGTAACAAGCTGTTGGAATTTTTAGATAATTCGGAATTTACATGCAAAGGAGGACTTTGTGAAACAGATTAGATTAAAAGAATCCAAAAACGGATCAAAATTGCTATTGGAAACCTTAGCTAGTCTGGGAATAGATACAATTTTTGGCTATCCTGGTGGAGCTGTTTTACCGCTTTATGACGCTATATATAATTTTGATGGTATTCGCCATATTTTGGCACGTCATGAGCAAGGAGCCCTCCACGAAGCAGAAGGATATGCTAAATCAACAGGAAAACTTGGGGTTGCCATTGTGACCAGTGGTCCAGGTGCAACTAACGCCATTACTGGTATTGCTGACGGGATGAGTGACAGTGTTCCAATGCTTGTCTTTACTGGACAAGTTGGAATGTCAGGTATTGGGAAAGATGCTTTTCAGGAAGCTGATATTATCGGTATCACAATGCCAATTACAAAATACAACTATCAAATTCGTGATGTTGCTGATGTGCCTCGTATTATAACAGAAGCCGTTCATATCGCAACAACAGGGCGTACAGGTCCAGTTGTTATTGATTTGCCAAAAGATGTTTCAGAGACGAAAACAAGCTTTTATCATGACCCAACAGTTAATCTTCCTAGCTATCAGCCGACGGTTGAACCCAATGCACTTCAAGTGAAGAAAATTTTAACTCAATTGAAAAAGGCTAAAAGACCATTGATTATTGCTGGTGGCGGCGTTAACTATGCAGGGGCTTCGCAAGAATTAATTGCCTTTGCCGAACGTTACAATATTCCAGTTGTCTCTACGTTATTAAGTTTGGGAGCTATACCAATTGATCATCCCTTATCTTTGGGTATGGGAGGAATGCATGGTTCATACGCGTCTAATATGGCGTTAACGCAGTGTGATTTTATGATTAACTTTGGTTGCCGTTTTGCGGACCGCTTAACAGGAAATCCAAAGACATTTGCGAAAAAAGCAGTTGTAGCTCACGTTGATATTGACCCTGCAGAAATTGGGAAAGTTGTAAAAACACAGATTCCTATCGTAGGTGATGCCAAACGTGCTTTGGAAATTCTCCTTGAAGCAGATGGAGTTAAGACACGTCACGATGATTGGACAGAATCAGTTCTTGCTAATAAAGCAAAAGCACCATTTAGCTATGATTTCGATGAAACGATTATCAAACCACAGCATGCTATTGCAGCAATTGGTAAGATAACAAATGGGGATGCTATCGTTGTTACCGACGTTGGTCAACATCAAATGTGGGCAGCACAATTCTACCCATATAAAAATGCACGTCAACTCATTACATCTGGTGGACTAGGAACAATGGGATTTGGAATTCCTGCTGCTATTGGTGCTAAACTAGCCAATCCTGATAAAGAAGTTATCGTCTTTGTTGGTGATGGTGGTTTCCAAATGACTAACCAAGAATTGGCATTGCTAAATGGTTACGGTGTTCCAATTAAGGTAGTCTTGATTAACAATCATTCACTTGGTATGGTTCGTCAGTGGCAAGAATCATTCTATGATGAACACCGTAGCGAATCAACATTTGATGATGAACCAAATTTCCAATTAATAGCAGAAGCTTACGGCATTGCTCATTATAAGTTTACAAATCCTAACACTTTGGAAGAAGATTTGAAAGTTATTACTGAGAATAAGCCAATGTTAGTTGAGGTTGCGATTTCTAATCGTGAACACGTTTATCCGATGGTTCCAACTGGTAAATCAAATAGTGAGATGTTGGGGGTGAAGTTTAATGCGTAGAATGTTGACAGCTAAGCTTCAAAATTCAACAGGTGTTCTTAACCGTTTTACAGGTGTTCTTTCGCGACGTCAGGTTAATATTGAGTCTATTTCAGTCGGGCATACTATGGAACCAAATATTTCCCGAATTACAATTATCATTGATGTTGAGAATTTGGAAGAAGTTGAACAGATTATTAAACAGTTAAATCGTTTGATTGATGTTTTACGTGTCCGTGATATTACGGATATTCCTCACTTAGAGCGTGAAGTCATTTTGGTTAAGTTAACGGCACCAACAAGCAAACGTGCTGAAATTCTGGCTGTTATTCAGCCATTCCGTGCCAGTGTTGTTGATGTTGCTCCAAAATCAATTACGATTCAGGTAACAGGTGATGCGGATAAAATTGAAGCACTTCTTCGTGTAGTAAAACCGTATGGTATTCAAAATCTTGCTCGCACAGGTGCGACAGGATTCTCAAGAGATTTTTCTTGATAAACATTAATTTAGTTAACTCTGATGCCTTGGGCATTTAAAATAAAAAATAGAAAAGAGATATTTATTATGGCAGTAACAATGGAATACGAAAAAGATGTAAAAGTAGCAGCTCTTGATGGTAAAAAAATTGCTATTATTGGTTATGGCTCACAAGGTCATGCCCATGCACAAAACTTGCGTGATTCAGGTCATGATGTTATCATTGGTGTTCGCGATGGTAAATCATTTGATAAAGCAAAAGAAGATGGTTTTGATACTTATGAGGTAGCAGAAGCAACTAAACTGGCAGATGTTATCATGATTTTGGCACCAGATGAAATTCAAGCGGACCTTTATGCTAAAGAAATTGCTCCTAACCTTGAAGCTGGTAATGCTCTTGGATTTGCCCATGGTTTCAATATCCGTTTTGAATACATTAAAGCTCCAGAAACTGTAGATGTCTTTATGTGTGCTCCTAAAGGACCTGGTCACCTTGTACGCCGTACTTACACTGAAGGATTTGGTGTACCAGCACTTTACGCTGTTTACCAAGATGCTACTGGTAATGCTAAAGATATTGCTATGGACTGGGCTAAAGGTGTTGGTGCTGCGCGTGTTGGACTTCTTGAAACAACATTTAAAGAAGAAACTGAAGAAGATCTTTTCGGTGAACAAGCAGTTCTTTGTGGTGGTTTAACTGCCCTTATCGAAGCTGGTTTTGAAGTTCTTACAGAAGCTGGTTATGCTCCTGAATTGGCATACTTTGAAGTTCTTCATGAAATGAAACTTATCGTTGACCTTATTTATGAAGGTGGCTTTAAGAAAATGCGTCAATCAATTTCGAATACAGCTGAATTTGGTGACTATGTATCAGGACCACGTGTTATCACTAAAGACGTTAAAGAAAACATGAAAGCTGTTCTTGCAGATATCCAATCTGGTCAATTTGCAGAAGACTTTGTTAATGACTATAAATCAGGTCGTCCAAAACTTGAAGCTTACCGTAAAGAAGCTGCAGACCTTGAAATCGAAAAAGTAGGTAGTGAACTTCGTAAGGCAATGCCATTTGTTGGACAAAATGATGACGATGCATTCAAAATTTATAATTAATTTTTGAAGAGACTTACTGATAAAATACCGATGTTTGTCATCGGTTTTTTATCTATTAGTTGACTAAATGGTTTTAAGTTTTCTATGTGTGCATAGAAAAATCGAAATTTTTGAATATAAGAAGGTTGGTTTATGATTTTAGCTAAGGATGTTGTCAATGCCTATGACGTTTTAAAGGGTGTTGTTGAGCGTACACCGCTTGATTTTGACCGCTATTTGTCAGAAAAATATGGTGCAACAGTTTATTTAAAACGTGAAAATATGCAAAAAGTGCGTTCGTTTAAAATTCGTGGGGCATATTATGCTATCCATGAGTTGTCTGATGAGGAGAAAAAACGTGGTGTGGTTTGTGCTTCTGCTGGAAACCATGCACAAGGTGTTGCTTTTACTTGTCACGAGATGAAAATTCCTGCAACAATTTTTATGCCTGTTACGACGCCGCAACAGAAAATTGGACAAGTTAAATTTTTTGGTGGACCTTACGTCACTATTAAGCTTGTTGGTGATACTTTTGATGCTTCCGCACAAGCTGCACAAGAATTCACTAAGTCGGAAGGGATGACCTTTATTGATCCGTTTGATGACGAAGATGTTCAAGCTGGTCAAGGAACGGTCGCTTATGAAATCTATGAGCAAGTCCAAGAAGAGGGTGTTGTCTTTGATCAAATTTATGTTCCAGTTGGTGGAGGAGGTTTGATTTCAGGAGTAGCCACTTACATTAAAGATGTGGCACCTGAAATTGAGGTCGTTGGTGTGGAAGCTTCAGGTGCTCGTAGTATGCGTGCTGCCTTTGATAAAGGGCATCCTGTCAAATTAGAAGAAATCGATAAATTTGCAGACGGTATTGCCGTGCAAAAAGTCGGAGATAAAACATTTGAAACAGCTCGCAAGTATGTTGATAAATTGGTCGGTGTGGACGAAGGTTTGATTTCTGAAACATTGATTGATATGTACTCTAAACAAGGGATTATCGCAGAACCTGCTGGAGCAGCGTCAATTGCAGCACTTGAAGTGATGAAAGATGACATCAAAGGAAAAACAATTGTTTGCATCATTTCTGGAGGGAACAATGACATTAATCGTATGCAAGAAATGGAAGAACGTGCACTTATTTATGACGGTGTCAAACACTACTTTGTAGTCAATTTCCCACAACGTCCAGGTGCGTTACGTGAATTTGTAAATAATATTCTTGGACCAAATGATGATATTACGCGTTTTGAGTACATTAAACGCGCCAATAAAGGAAGAGGACCAGTTCTGATTGGTATTACTTTAGGTGATAAAAATGATTACAATGATTTAATTAATCGTTTGTCAGCATTTGACTCATCCTACATCAATTTACATGGGAATGAAAGTCTCTATAATTTACTTGTTTGATAACAATGCAACCTAGTTGTGGTTTACATCCTGACTAGGTTTTTTTATGTCTTTTTGCTTGACTTTTTAGAGAAATACAATATAATTGTATTAATTGATGGGTACAAGAGGGGATTTTATGAATACTGTGTGGTTTATTATTTTTTGTTCTCTTATTACTATCGGATGTGCGATTTCTAGTAGTAAAAAGAAATAGTTTTAAAGGAGATTTATCATGATTTTAATTGTTTTAGTTATTTTTCTTATGGTTCTTTTGAGTGTTGTTGCTAGCACACTTTATGTGGTACGTCAACAAACCGTTGTTATTATCGAACGTTTTGGGAAATACCAAACGACATCTGGTAGTGGTATACATGTGCGTCTGCCGTTTGGGATTGATAAAATTGCTGCGCGTATTCAGTTGCGCCTTTTGCAATCTGAAATCGTTGTGGAAACGAAAACTAAGGATAATGTTTTTGTGACTTTGAATGTTGCTACGCAGTACCGTGTTAATGAACAGAATGTTACCGACGCTTATTACAAACTCATGCGCCCAGAAGCTCAAATTAAGTCATATATTGAGGATGCTCTACGTTCATCAGTACCAAAATTGACTTTGGATGAATTATTTGAGAAAAAAGATGAAATTGCACTTGAAGTGCAACATCAAGTGGCTGAAGAAATGTCAACTTATGGTTACGTTATTGTTAAAACATTAATTACTAAAGTTGAACCAGATGCTGAAGTTAAACAATCAATGAATGAAATCAATGCGGCACAGCGTAAACGTGTGGCAGCTCAAGAATTGGCTAATGCTGATAAGATTAAAATCGTCACAGCTGCCGAAGCTGAAGCAGAAAAAGATCGTTTGCATGGTGTTGGTATTGCGCAACAACGTAAAGCTATCGTGGATGGTCTTGCTGAATCAATCCAAGAATTGAAAAATGCTAATGTTGGAATGACAGAAGAACAAATCATGTCTATCCTTTTGACTAACCAATACCTTGATACGCTAAATACCTTTGCAGCTAAGGGAAATCAAACACTTTTCTTGCCAAATCACCCAGAGGGAATCGAAGACATTCGTACCCAAATTTTGTCATCATTAAAGGCAAAATAATAACCAAAAAAAGACCTATTGCAGGCGGAAGGAAGCCTTGCAATAGGTCTTTTAATCTGGCAATATTAGGGATTAATAATGTAAGGAATTAATTTGCTTTTTTGAAGCGTTTGTAATCATGAATGATTTTCAACGCACGTTTCCGTGTTTTTATATTGGGACTTTTTAATCTACGATAAGCAGATGCTAAATCGACTTTTTCAGCCATATCAACCTCCTTGTGATAGATTTATTAACGTTAACAAAAAATAGTATAACACAAATTACTTAACCAGTAAAGTATTTTGTGTTATACTAAATTTTTTAAGAGAATTTGATTATTTTTTGTGTGATATGTTGACTTAACCATTTTCTTAAAGCAGTTTGATGTAGCAGAGTGCCAATACTAATGCTCAAGAGGTTAAGGGTGACATCTCCTAAATCAAAGATACCAAGGTGGAAAACGTATTGGGCTGTTTCAATCGTCAGTAAACCAAAGAAAGCTAGGATAAAATTTTCTTTGGAAGGTCGGAAAAGAAAGCCCAAAGGTATAAACATAACAAGGTTCATAATAGGAACAAAGCGGCTACCACTTGTAAAGTCAGAAATAAACGATAATGGATTAAAAGAATAGCCTTGGATACCGATATTTTTCAGCAAAATCACGTAAATCAAAATCATAAAATAAATGAAGTAAGAGACAGCGACTGTCAAACTTGTAATCTTCTTAGTATAAACTAAGTGTATTAGAATGAACGTGAAATAAGTTAAAATCAGTGTAATAATAGTATTTAAGGCAAGGGTAAATGAGGCACCATAAGAGGAAATGTAATGGGTATAAGTCATCAGATAGTGTTCATAAAACCAACTTGAAAAAGCAAAAGATACAAGAGTTAATGCGATATTGATGATACTTCTTTTTAAAGTTGCCATTTTGATTTCCTCCTTCTAGTGATTAATAGTCGGGGTAATTTTTACTATCGTTAGTATAAGCTAGGAAACTTATAATTATATTAAAAAGATTTTTTGAAAAATGTTAGCAATTTTATGCTATTTAGAAACTAAAAAAAGCTGGGATGTTGTTGTCTCCAGCTTTGTATTTAAACTTTATTTTAAGAAACGTTGTAAGAAAACTTTTGTACGTTCTTGTTGTGGATGTTCAAAGATTTGTTCAGGTGTTCCCTCTTCGGCGATAACGCCTTTATCCATGAAAATCACACGGTCAGAAACTTCTTTGGCGAATTCCATTTCGTGAGTAACGATAATCATTGTTAAACCAGATTTGGCAAGGTCTTGCATTGTTTTTAAAACTTCTCCGACCATTTCTGGGTCAAGGGCTGAAGTTGGTTCGTCAAAGAGCATTGCTTCAGGGTTGACAGAGAGGGCGCGTGCGATAGCCACACGTTGTTTTTGACCGCCAGAGAGTTGTTTTGGTTTTGCTTTCCAGTATTGCTCTGTCATACCGACTTTTGTAAGATTTTCTTTAGCGATTTTTTCAGCTTCGTCACGTGAACGTTTGAGAACAGTTGTTTGGGCAACGATGGCATTTTCTAAAACGTTAAGATTTTCAAAAAGGTTAAATGATTGGAAAACCATGCCCAATTTTTCACGATATTCTGTCAAATTATAATCTTTTTTAAGAACATTTTGCCCGTGAAAGAGGATTTCACCAGCTGTTGGTTCTTCTAAAAGGTTGATAGAACGAAGAAATGTCGATTTTCCTGAACCTGATGAACCGATAATCGAAATAACTTCACCTTTAGTTACTGAAAGTGAAATATCTTTGAGGACTTCATTTTGTCCGTAAGATTTTTTTAAATGTTTAATATCAATGATAGCTTGTGTCATTATTTCACCTCTTTCGTTTGGTTTTGGTTAGCACCAGTTGTGTAGGTGTCCGCATCGAAACGACGTTCAATAAATCGTAGGATACGTGTCACAGTAAAGGTGAGGATAAAGTAAATAATCGCGATAATAGTAAATGTTTGGAAATATTGATAAGTTTGTGTCGCAACGGTGTTACCTGAGAAGTAAAGTTCGACAACGGAAATAACGTTCAATACAGAAGTATCTTTGATATTGATGACAAATTCGTTACCTGTTGCTGGCAAAATATTGCGGACAACTTGTGGAAGAACGATTTTGCGCATGGTTTGTCCGTGGGTAAATCCGAGTGCTGTTGCGGCTTCGAATTGACCTTTATCAACGGCGAAGATACCACCGCGGACGATTTCGCTCATGTAAGCACCAGTATTGATTGAAACGATAAGGACAGCGGCTAAGGTACGGTCAATTGAGATTCCAAAAGCTTGAGCAGTACCATAGTAAATAACCATCGCTTGTACAATCATTGGCGTACCACGAAAGACTTCAATATAGACATTGAGTACCCAACCGAAAGCTTTTTGAAGTCCAGCTAATACTTTATTGGCAGCTTTTGGAGCGGTACGATAAACACCGATGAGAAGTCCGATAAAGAGACCGACAACTGTACCAATAATTGAGATGAAGAGTGTCACTCCAGCACCACGTAAGAATTGATTCCAGTTATTTTTGAAAATTGTCCACATGTCAGTGAAGAAGTTGCTGTTTTCATCTTCTTCAGAATTATCAGATGGTTGTTCTTCAATCATTTTATCCATGAGTTCCAAACGTTCATCTTCTGAAATACCAGCTAAAACAGCGTTGACTTTAGCGAGCATTTCTGTGTCGTCTTTGCGAAGCCCAACGGCAATAGCTGTATCAGATTCTGATGTTGAAAAACCTTGACCTTCTTCAAATGAAATCATCTTGAAGTCGCTATTAGCGTTTTCGGCTGAGATGGCATCTGGACGTTCAGAAACATAACCGTCAATGATACCAGATTCAAGAGCTTGACGCATTTGGTTGAAGTCACCCATGGCAGTTTCTTTAGTTGCACCGCTAATTTGGTCAATGAGGTTATAAAGGTAAACACCTTGTTGAGATGTTAATTTTGCACCTGAAAAGTCAGCTAGAGATGTTGCATTGGCATAATCGCCTCTTTTAGAAACAACGATTACGGGATAACTTGTGTAGTAACTATCTGAAAAGGCAATTTCTTTTTTGCGTTCATCAGTTGGGCTCATTCCGGCAGCAATCATATCGATTTTCCCAGAAGTAAGTGCAGGAATTAACCCTGTCCAAGTTGTTTTGACAACGAGAAGTTCCTTGCCTAAACTGTCTGCAATTTTCTTAGCAATTTGGACATCATATCCGTTAGCATATTGATTAGTTCCTTCAATAGGAACAGCTCCGTTAGAATCATCATCTTGTGTCCAGTTGAAGGGAGCGTAGGCAGCCTCCATACCGATACGAAGGTATTCGTCAGCGTGTATGCTAGTCATTCCTCCAAAGAGAAGAAGAACAGCTGCAAAACAACTTAAAAGTAACTTTTTCATTTAAGACTCCTGTCTATTCTTATACCCTACCATTTTACAAGAAATAGATTTTGATTTCAATATAATCATCCTAAAAATAGAATATTTATACAATGAAATATGGTAAAATAAGGGAGAGGAAAGGAGTAGGAGATGATGAAAAAATTAACATTATTTTTGCTTGCTATTATTACATTTTTGGGATTGTCCGTTCAGGTTAATGCTGAAGTTGACTACAGTATTAGCCATTATGACGGTGTCTTAGAAATACATAACGATAATTCAGCTGATTTTATTCAGAAGATTACGTATCAGTTTGATTCGTCTTATAATGGGCAAATTGTAACATTGGGAGAAGCTGGTAATATGCCAGCTGGTTTTTCGGTAAATAGTCAACCTGAAATTTCGGCAGAAGTTAATGGAACTAGTAGAGAAGTTGACACTAGAATTTCTAATCTTGGTGATGGTTATGAAGTGAAAGTTTATAATGCTGGTTCGAGTGGTGATACTGTTGTGGTTACTGTGCACTGGCAATTATCGCAATTGTTGTTTCCGTATTCAGATGTTTCCGAATTGAACTGGGTACCAATCAGTGATTGGGATGAAACCTTGCATAATGTGAATTTTACGGTAACCACGGATAAGTCCACTTCCAATCGCCAATTGTGGGCACATACAGGTTATCTGAATTCAACAACAGTTACCAAAATGTCGAATGGTTATCAAATTTCAGCTAAAAATGTTAGTGGTAAATTGGAGCTACACGCTTATTGGGACCATTCAATTTTTGAAAATGTTAGCTTATCATCTAAGAATCGAAAGTCAGCTATTATCAAACAAGAGGCTAAAATTGTTCATAGAAGTCAAGTTTTACAGATGTTGTTATTTTATATCTTGCCAGCAATTGTTATTATATTGATAGTGGGTGCTTTAGTGGTATTTTTCAGAGCATTCAGACTTGCTGGACAATATGAACATTTTGATAGAAAAATACGTTCTTACGAAGCGCCAGAGGACTGGTCGCCACTTTTAGTATTGAAATACATTTATGATGTGGATCTGCAACATTTGGATACTAAAGGCAGTTCAATTCCACAAAAGTTTAATTTTGAGACAGCTATGCAAGCAACCTTGCTTGATTTGATTGACCGTAAGGTTATTAGCGTTGATAATAAGGAGTTGTTCTGTCATCTTGATATGCCGATGATGGATTATGAAGCCGAAGTGATTGATATGGCATTTGGTGGAAAAGAGAAAATAATTATTGATGATCTTTTTGCTGATTACCATTTTGATGATACTTTGCTGAATAAGTATAAAAAACAATATAAAGGTAAAACACTAGAAAGCAAGCTTAATAAGATAGGAAATGATTTTAATCGCCGATACAATGCTAAATTGAATAGCATTAATAAGTTAGTGGAAAAAGAGGTGACGAGTCAAAACTTACCAGCTATTCGTCAAGAATTATCTGAAGGAACTAAGAGTACCATTTCGTTGGCACGTCGCTTCCTACTGGTAGCAATACTCTTAGTAACTTTAAGCGGCGTTTATTCATTTATGCAGGAGCATTGGATTTTTCTCATATACGGTACTTTACTAGCAATTGTGATTTTCATGCTGCTTTACATTAACCGAAAAATGCATTATTCTACCGAACATGGAACGATAACAGCTGAGGGGCAACAACGTGTGCAAGCATGGGTTAGCTTTACCAATATGATGCGTGACATTGATAAATTTGATAAAGTTGATATTCAAGGTGTCGTTGTTTGGAATCGTATCTTGGTTTATGCTACTTTATTTGGTTATGCTAAACGGGTGCAAAAATACCTTGATTTTAATGCTATCAAGCTTGCAAATGAATCGGTTATTTTAACCAATCAAGAACTAGGTTATATGATTGGTATGCATACTCATCAGCTAGGATTAGCTAGTCACAATGCGAACATGGCTGCTCATTTTTCCGTTTCCTCTGGTAGCTCCGGCTCAGGTGGCGGGGGAGGATTCTCTGGCGGCGGAGGCGGAGGTGGAGGCGGAGCGTTTTAAAAACGCTTCAAATCTGCTATAATTGAAGAGATATAAATTTAAGGAGAACTTATGTTATTTTTCGAACTACTAAAGGCTATCTTTTTAGGGATAGTTGAGGGAATTACAGAGTGGTTACCTGTTTCAAGTACAGGACACTTGATTTTGGTTCAAGAGTTTATCAGTTTGAACCAAAGCAAAGCGTTTTTGGATATGTTCAATATTGTTATCCAATTGGGAGCAATATTGGCTGTTATCGTAATTTACTTTAAACGTTTGAACCCATTTCAACCTGGTAAAACAGCGCGTGAAGTCCAATTAACATGGCAATTATGGTTAAAAGTTGTTATTGCTTGTATTCCATCAATTTTGATTGCGTTGCCGCTTGATGATTGGTTTGAAGCACATTTTAATCACATGGTTCCAATCGCCATTGCTTTGATTGTTTATGGGATTGCTTTTATCTGGATTGAAAAACGCAATGCTAATGTTGAACCGCAGGTTACTGAACTTGCTCGTATGCCTTATTTAACCGCTTTTTGGATTGGTTGCTTCCAAGTTCTTAGTATTATTCCAGGGACAAGTCGCTCAGGTGCTACAATTCTAGGGGCAATTATTGTGGGAACAAGTCGTTCAGTTGCTGCTGACTTTACTTTCTTCCTTGCTATCCCAACAATGTTTGGTTATAGTGGCTTGAAGGCAGTTAAGTTCTTCCTAGATGGAAATGTTCTTAGTTTCAGTCAATTTTTAATTTTAATGGTTGCTAGTGTAACAGCATTCCTTGTCAGCCTTTACGTTATCCGCTTCTTGACTGATTATGTTAAAAAACATGATTTCACTATTTTCGGTAAATATCGTATCGTTTTAGGTTCGATTCTTATTGTTTATAGTATCTTGAAAGCTATCTTTTAATAACTAAGCAGCCTCTCAAGGGCTGCTTTTATAGCGTAAAAATTGAAAAAGTCCGACTTTTCTTGTATAATAAAATGACTACTCGTGCGAGGTAATTAGTATGGAAATGAAACAGATTAGCGAGACAACGCTAAAAATAACGATTAGTATGGAAGATTTGGAAGAACGTGGCATGGAGTTGAAAGATTTTTTGATTCCACAAGAAAAGACAGAGGAGTTCTTCTACTCAGTAATGGACGAATTAGATTTACCAGATAATTTCAAAGATAGCGGAATGCTTAGTTTCCGTGTGACACCAAGAAAAGACCGTATTGATGTCTTTGTTACAAAATCTGAAATTAATAAAGAAATTAATTTTGAAGATTTAGCTGCATTTGACGACGTGTCAAACATGTCACCTGAGGAATTTTTCAAAACATTGGAACAAACAATGCTTTCTAAAGGTGATACTGAAGCGCATGAAAAATTAGGAAAAATTGAAGAAATGATGGAAAGTGCTGTTGAGGAGGTTCTCACAGAACAAGCTCAAACAGAACCATCAGAAGATGACATTAATCCATCTGACTATGTTCATTATGTCTTTGATTTTCAAACGCTTGAAGCTGTAGTAGCCTTTGCTAAAGCAATTGATTTTCCGGTTGAAGCATCAGAACTCTACAAAGATGGTGGTCTTTACCACATGACCATTTTACTTGATTTACAAAATCATCCGTCATACTATGCGAATTTGATGTATGCTCGTTTGTTGGAATATGCTAGCACAGGTACAAAAACGCGTGCTTATTTGCAAGAGCACGGTCTTGAAATGTTAGCAGATGACGCTGTTGTAAAATTAAAAATGATTGAGTTGGTATAATATGGCACCCTTTACAATTGAATATGTTCTTGTTTTAATCGGCGCTTTCTTACTATCATTATTTTTGACACCGATTGTTCGTTTTATTGCATTTCGTGTTGGAGCTGTTGATAATCCAAATGCTAGACGTGTCAACGAAGTACCTATGCCAAGCAGCGGTGGATTAGCAATTTTTATCTCTTTCTTGATTTCAGCCTTAATTCTAATGCCAAGGGTTTTGAAAGAGCCGATATGGACAACATCTTATTTTGATTATATTTTGCCAGTCGTTATTGGTGGATTGATTATCACAACGATTGGTTTTATCGATGATATTTACGAATTGAAACCTAAGACAAAAATGGCAGGCATTATTCTTGGAGCTGTTGTTGTCTGGGCATTTACAGATTTCCGATTTGATAGTTTTAAAATACCGTTTGGCGGTCCTTTGCTCGAGTTTAATTCAGTAATTACTTTCTTTTTAACCGTCTTTTGGATTATTTCGATTACCAATGCAATGAATTTGATTGACGGTTTAGATGGTTTGGTTAGTGGTGTATCAATCATTAGCCTTGTTACAATGGCTTTGGTTTCGTATTTCTTTTTACCGCAAACTGATTTTTACCTAACGTTGACAATCTTACTTTTGATTGCTTGTATTGCAGGTTTCTTCCCTTATAACTACAACCCTGCGATTATTTATCTGGGAGACACGGGTGCTCTGTTTATAGGTTTTATGATTGGTGTTTTATCATTACAAGGGTTGAAAAATTCAACAGCTGTTGCCGTGGTAACGCCAGTTATCATTCTTGGTGTACCAATACTAGATACTACTGTGGCGATTATTCGTCGTAAATTGTCAGGGCGTCCAGCGACGGAAGCAGACAAGATGCACTTGCATCACCGCCTTTTGGCAATGGGATTCACGCATCGTGGAGCAGTTTTAGTGGTTTATGGTATTGCCATTCTCTTTTCACTTATCGCCTTGTTGCTAAATGTCTCTAGCCGTCTTGGCGGTGTGCTTTTAATGGTTGGTGTTGCCTTTGCTTTAGAAGTCTTTATTGAAGGGCTAGAAATTTGGGGAGTAGGGCGTACACCACTCTTTGATACGCTTAAATTTATCGGAAATAGCGATTATCGCCAAGCAACCATGCTAAAATGGAAAAATCGCAAAAATAATAAGTGATTGAAAAGCCTATTATGGCTTTTTTTTGATATAATGACTAGTAACCCTATAGAACTGCGGTAATTTTCAGAAAAAAGTTACTGTCGTATTTGATTAATTGGAGGAATGTACACATGTCTGTACTTGAAATAAAAGATCTTCATGTTTCTATTGAAGATAAAGAAATTTTAAAAGGTGTCAATCTAACCCTTAAGACTGGAGAGATTGCTGCGATTATGGGACCTAATGGTACTGGTAAATCAACTTTATCAGCAGCTATTATGGGAAATCCAAATTATGAGGTTACTCAAGGCGAAATTTTGCTTGACGGTGAAAATATCCTTGAACTCGAAGTTGACGAACGTGCACGTCTTGGGCTTTTTCTTGCTATGCAATACCCATCTGAAATTCCAGGAATTACCAATGCTGAATTTATCCGTGCAGCTATGAATGCTGGAAAAGAAGATGACGATAAAATTTCAGTTATGGATTTCATCACAAAACTTGATGAAAAAATGGAATTTCTTGGCATGAAAGAAGAAATGGCAGAACGTTACCTTAACGAAGGTTTCTCAGGTGGTGAGAAAAAACGTAATGAAATTCTTCAATTGCTAATGCTCGAACCTAAATTTGCACTTCTTGACGAAATTGATTCAGGACTTGATATCGATGCTCTTAAAATTGTTTCAAAAGGTGTTAACGCTATGCGTGGCGATAATTTTGGAGCTATGATTATTACTCACTATCAACGACTTCTCAACTATATTACGCCAGATGTGGTGCATATTATGATGGATGGACGTGTTGTTCTTTCAGGTGATGCTGAACTTGCTGCCCGTCTTGAAAAAGAAGGCTATGCAAAAATTGCAGAAGAACTTGGACTAAAATACGAAGAAGAAGTGTAATTGATGATGTCAGAGTCTGCTTTTGGCAGACGATACTCGTATGATGACTATGAAAAGGAGTAAACATCAAATTATGACGAAAGAATCTATCCTAAATTTTTCACAAACAAAGGCAGAACCTTTATGGCTACAAGAACGTCGTTTGACTGCCTTTGATAATATAGATAAATTGACATTACCTGAAATCAACCGTGTTAAATTTCACCGCTGGAACTTAGGTGATGGGACGATTTCAGAGGACCAAGCACTTGCTAATGTCCCTAATTTCACAGCGCTTGGAGACAATCCAAAACTTGTTCAAGTCGGTACACAAACCGTTTTAGAACAATTACCAACTGATTTGATTAATAAAGGTGTTATTTTCACTGATTTCTATACAGCTTTGGAAGAAATTCCTGATATTATTGAAAAGTATTTTGGAGCAGCGCGTGATTTTAAAGAAGATAAGTTAGCTGCTTATCACACCGCTTATTTTAATAGCGCAGCTGTTCTTTACGTTCCTGATAATATTGAGATTGAAGAGCCAATCGAAGGCTTATTTTATCAAGATAAAGCTAGTGATGTGCCGTTTAACAAGCATATTTTAATCATTGCAGGGCGCAATAGTCGCATTAATTATTTGGAACGCTTTGAAACAATTGGCGAGGGTGATGCTCAAGCAACAGCGAATATCAGCGTCGAGGTTATTGCACTTGATGATAGCCAAATAAAATTTTCAGCTATTGACCGTCTGGGTGAGAATGTCACAACGTACATTAGTCGTCGTGCTCGCCACGGTAAAGATGCTAGTGTCGATTGGGCACTCGGTATCATGAATGAAGGCAATGTTATCGCTGATTTCGATTCAGATTTGTATGGAAATGGTAGCCATGCCAATCTTAAAGTTGTTGCAGCATCATCAGGACGTCAAGTCCAAGGTGTGGATACACGTGTGACAAACTACGGCTGCAATTCAATTGGTCATATTTTACAACATGGTGTTATTTTAGAACGTGGAACACTGACATTTAACGGTATTGGACATATTATCAAGAGAGCAAAAGGAGCAGATGCACAACAAGAAAGCCGTGTTTTAATGCTTTCTGATAAAGCACGTTCTGACGCCAATCCAATTTTGTTAATTGATGAAAATGATGTAACGGCAGGTCATGCGGCTTCAATTGGACAAGTTGACCCCGAAGATATGTATTATTTGATGAGTCGTGGACTTGATAAGGATACAGCAGAGCGCTTGGTTATTCGTGGTTTCTTGGGCGCTGTTATTACGGAAATTCCTGTAAAAGAAGTCCGTGATGAAATGATTGCGGTATTAGACCGTAAATTGGAGAATCGTTAGAATGTCAGCATTAGATGCGCATAACATTTATCAAGACTTTCCTATTCTTGACCAAATTGTCAATGATGAACCATTAGTTTACCTTGACAATGCGGCAACAACACAGAAACCACAACAAGTTCTTGATACACTTAACGACTATTACCATAAGACAAATGCCAATGTTCACCGTGGTGTTCATACTTTGGCTGAACGTGCAACGGCTGCTTACGAAGCTAGTCGTGAAAAGGCACGCCAATTTATTAATGCCAAGTCAACAAAAGAAATTCTTTTCACACGAGGCACTACAACTGGACTAAACTGGGTAGCAGGTTTTGCAGAAGAAGTGCTCCAAAAAGACGATGAAGTTCTCATTTCAATCATGGAACACCATTCAAATGTCATTCCATGGCAAGAAGCTTGCCGTAAAACGGGAGCAAAATTAGTCTACGCTTACCTCAAAGACGGACAACTTGACATGGCAGACTTGCAAAGTAAATTGTCACCCAAAACAAAATTTGTTAGTGTTGCCCACGTTTCAAATGTCCTTGGTTCAATTCAACCTGTCAAAAAAATAGCAGAGCTAGCTCACCAAGTTGGGGCATATATGGTTGTTGACGGTGCGCAATCAGCACCTCACATGAGCATTGATATTCAAGATTTGGACTGCGATTTCTTTGCTTTTTCGGGACATAAAATGCTAGGACCAACGGGTATTGGTGTCCTTTATGGTAAAGAAGAATTGCTTAATCAAATGTCACCAATTGAATTTGGTGGCGAAATGATTGATTTTGTCTATGAACAAGAGGCAACATGGAAAGAATTACCATGGAAGTTTGAAGCAGGAACACCCAATATTGCGGGAGCTATTACTTTGGGAGCAGCTATTGATTACTTAACCAATATTGGTATGGACGCCGTACATGCTCACGAACAAGAATTAGTAAATTACGTCCTTCCGAAATTGCAAGCTATTGATGGTTTGACGGTTTACGGACCACAAGACCCAAGTCAACACATGGGAGTAATTGCCTTTAACTTAGATGGCTTACACCCACACGATGTGGCAACGGCATTAGATTATGAAGGTGTCGCTGTGCGTGCAGGACACCATTGTGCACAACCATTGATTACTTATCTTGGTATTCATTCAGCTGTGCGTGCAAGTTTTTATATCTATAATACGAAAGAAGATTGTGATAAACTGGTAGAAGCAATTCTTAAAACAAAGGAGTTTTTCAATGGCACTTTCTAGATTAGATAGTCTTTATATGGCGGTAGTTTCTGACCACTCCAAAAGTCCACATCACCATGGAAAATTAGAAGATGTTGACCAAGTCAATCTTAACAATCCAACTTGTGGCGATGTGATTTCTTTATCAGTGAAGTTTGACGGTGATCGTATTTCGGATATCGCCTTTGCAGGTGATGGTTGTACCATTTCGACAGCTTCATCTAGCATGATGACAGATGCCGTTATCGGTAAAACAAAAGAAGAAGCGCTTGAACTGGCTGAGATTTTTTCAAAAATGGTTCAAGGTGAAAAAGATGATGCTCAAAAAAGACTAGGCGAAGCTAGTTTTTTGGCAGGGGTTTCAAAATTTCCGCAGCGAATCAAGTGTTCAACACTTGCTTGGAATGCTCTGAAAAAAGCTATTGAAAACGATAGTAAGGATTAGAAAGGTAACTAGATGCCTGAAAAAAATGAAAAAATAACTCCAAAGCCAATTGATATCGGTGATTATCAATTTGGCTTTCATGACGATGTAACACCTATTTTTTCCACAGGAAAAGGAATCAGCGAAGCTGTTGTTCGTGAAATGTCAGCAGAAAAAGGCGAACCAGAATGGATGCTTGAGTTCCGCTTGAAATCATTGGAAATTTTTAATAAAATGCCAATGCAAGATTGGGGACCTGATTTGTCAGATATTAATTTTGATGAGATTAATTATTATCAAAAAGCTTCTGACAGACCAGCGCGTTCATGGGATGATGTTCCAGATAAAATTAAAGAAACGTTTGAACGTATCGGAATTCCTGAAGCTGAACGTGCCTACCTCGCAGGAGCGTCAGCTCAGTACGAATCAGAAGTCGTTTATCATAACATGAAAGATGAGTACGATAAGTTAGGAATCATTTTCACAGATACGGATTCTGCTTTGAAAGAGTATCCTGACCTCTTTAAAAAATATTTTGCTAAGCTAGTTCCGCCAACGGATAACAAATTAGCAGCTTTGAATTCAGCGTTTTGGTCAGGTGGAACATTCATCTACGTGCCAAAAGGGGTTAAGGTCGATATCCCTTTGCAAACTTATTTCCGTATTAACAATGAAGCAACAGGGCAATTCGAACGAACATTGATTATCGTTGATGAGGGGGCAAGCGTTCATTATGTCGAAGGATGTACCGCACCAAATTATTCATCAGCAAGTTTGCATGCCGCTATCGTTGAAATTTTTGCACTTGAAGGCAGTTATATGCGTTATTCAACGATTCAAAACTGGTCGGACAACGTGTATAACTTGGTAACAAAACGTGCCACAGCCAAGAAAAATGCAACTGTTGAATGGATTGACGGTAACCTTGGTGCGAAAACAACCATGAAATACCCATCTGTTTACCTTGACGGCGAAGGTGCGCGTGGCACAATGTTGTCAATTGCTTTTGCTAATAAAGGGCAACACCAAGACACAGGTGCAAAAATGATTCACAATGCACCACACACCTCATCTTCGATTGTTTCAAAGTCCATTGCCAAAGGTGGTGGAAAAGTTGACTATCGTGGTCAAGTGACTTTCAATAAGGAATCTAAAAAATCAGTTAGTCATATTGAATGTGATACCATTATCATGGATGATATTTCGCGTTCAGATACCATCCCTTTCAACGAAATTCATAATTCACAAGTTGCACTTGAGCATGAAGCTAAAGTTTCAAAAATCTCAGAAGAACAACTTTATTATCTTATGAGCCGAGGTCTTTCAGAACAAGAAGCAACAGAGATGATTGTTATGGGATTTGTTGAACCATTCACAAAAGAATTACCAATGGAATACGCCGTTGAACTTAATCGATTGATTAGTTATGAAATGGAAGGTTCTGTTGGGTAATAGACTAAAAGAGACAAGCCAAAGGCTTGCCTCTTTTATATATGAAAATTAAAGTTTTTCATTAACAAAAGTGACGAAGTGATTCCACCATACCTTGAAGAAAATACTTCTATCAACATCTGTCTTAGCAACTGCAGTTACACTTGGTTCAGAATCAAGATAACCAGTTCCTACAATTTGGGTGTCATTATAAGTAATGGTTCCAACTTTTTGCCCTTTAGTAATAGGAGCATCATAGCCGTCTGCATTAGTTGAAAAATCAGCAGAAACATCAGTATTAATACGACGGACAACTTTTAAATCTTCAGAAGCGACAGCAGCAACTGATTTTGCTTTACCGTCATTAACCGTAGCTTTACTACTTTGGTAAGATTTCCCTGCTTTAACAAGTGTCACCATTTCATAGTTTGATTTGACATAATCTAGCAAGTCATTTGTTGCTTCAAAACGAGCGTATTCATCATCTTCCCAACCATCTGCATTCATAACAACAGAAATAATACGCATACCATTTTCAGTTGAAGTAGCCACAAAAGAAGCGCCAGCTAATTCTGTCGTACCTGTTTTAAGACCGTCAACCCCTGAGCGTTCATATGGCATACCTTCTAACATATAGTTGTAGGTATTCATCGTAGTGCCATCAAAGTCAGCAGTTGTTTGACTTGTGATTTTTAAAATATCGGGATACTCAGTGATTAAGTGCTGAGCAATAATAGCAACATCTCGAGCGCTCATCATATTTTCATCAGTTGAACTTGAACCTGGGTAGATATTATCACCAAGATAACTATTATTAAGACCAGAGGCATTGACAATTGTGGCATCTGTGATGCCCCATGCTTCCAATTGTGCTTTCATCATATCGACAAATTTACTTTCAGTACCGCCGATTTGTTCTGCAAGGGCAATAGCTGCGCTGTTTGCACTAGCGACCATTGCTGCATTTACAAGTTGTTCAACCGTATATTCGCGTGCTTCCATAGGAACATTACTAGCATCAGAATTCGCTGTCAAATTATAAGCATAATCTGAAATAGAAACTTTGGTATCCCAAGAAATTTTTCCTTCATCAATAGCCTTATAAACTAAGTAAACAGTTAAAATCTTGGTCATAGATGCAATTCCGTCAGGTGTGGTTGCATCTTTTTCATACAATACTTTTCCTGTGGTAGCTTCAACAGCAATAGCGTGTTCGGCAGATACATCAAAATCATCATCTGCGCTAACTTTGCTTCCTACTGCAAGAAAAGTCAGAAAAATTGCAAAAAACGCAAAAATCTTCTTCATTAGAAGTTCCATCCTTTGTAAAAAAATTAATCATTATGATTATACCATATAATTATCGTGTTAGATAATCTGACAAAAAATTCTGACAAAAGTATTTTCTTTAAGAAAAGTTTATGATATAATTCTATTTGTCAAATAATATAATTTTAGAGAGAATATCAGGAGGAGCGTCACATGTCATTAAAACGTAAAGCATGGAAGCGCATTGGATTGGGGGCGATTACCCTATTTTCAGCAGCATCTTTAGCAGCCTGTGGAGGTAGTAGTTCATCGTCATCATCAAGTAGTGATGAAATTAATTGGTATACACCAACAGAAATTAGCACTTTGGATATTTCGAAAGTTACGGATGCTTATTCATCAATTGCTATCGGGAATTCAGGAAGTAACCTTCTTCGTCGTGGTGAGGACGGAGACTTACAGCCGGATTTGGCTGAAAAAGTAGAGGTATCTGATGATGGTTTGACTTATACAGCAACATTGCGTGATAATTTAAAATGGTCTGATGCTAGTGACTTAACAGCCGAAGATTTCGTTTATACATGGCAACGTATTGTTGATCCATCAACAGCTTCAGAGTATGCTTATCTTGTATCAGATGCACATGTCTTAAATGCTGATGAGGTTATTGCTGGAACAAAAGGTGTTGACGAGCTAGGAGTCAAAGCTGATGGGAATAAAGTCATCTTTACACTATCTAGCCCATCGCCACAGTTTATGAGCCTACTTTCGTTCGCTAACTTTATGCCACAAAGCAAAGAATTTGTTGAAAAAACTGGAGATGATTACGCAACAACTTCTGAAAAAGCGTTGTATTCTGGTCCATATACAGTTGAAGATTGGAATGGAACAAGTGGGACATTTACACTTGTGAAAAACAAATATTATTGGGATGCTGATAATGTTAAAACGAAGAAAGTAAACGTTCAAACTGTTAAGAAAGCTGACACAGCCGTACAAATGTATAAAGACGGTGAGCTTGATACAGCTAGCATTTCAGGAACAGATGCAATCTACAACGCTAATAAAAACCGTGATGATGTTGTAGATGTTCCTGAAGCAACAACAGCTTACATGGTTTACAATGAATCAGGTTCAACAGAAGCCTTGACAAATACAAAAATTCGTCAAGCGCTTAATTTAGCAACTGACCGTGAAGGTATTGTCAAAGCAGCTATTGATACAGGTTCTACAGTGGCTAATGCACTAGCTCCTACGGGGTTAGAAACGTTACCAGATGGAACTGATTTGTCTAAATATGTGGCCGCTGATTATAGTTATGATGAAAAAGAAGCTGCTAAGCTTTTTAAAGAAGGTTTAGCTGAACTTGGAACTGACTCAGTTACTTTAACGATTACAGCAGATTCTGATTCGCCAGTTGCTAAAGCGACAGTAGACTATATCAAGCAAACTTGGGAAGATGCTCTACCTGGTTTAACAGTTGAAGAAAAACTTGTGACTTTCAAACAACGTCTACAAGATTCAAAAAATCAAAACTTTGATATTGTAATGACACTTTGGACTGGTGATTACCCAGAAGGATCTACTTTCTACGGATTATTTACTTCAACTTCTTCATATAACTATGGTAAAATTTCTGATGCTACTTATGACGCTGCCTATCAAAAAGCTCTTACAACAGATGCTTTAGATCCAGCAGCAGCAGCTGAAGATTATAAGACAGCGGAAGCAGAGCTTTATAACAATGCTCACTATAACCCACTTTACTTCCGCAGTACAAAATCACTTCAAAACCCATCAATCAAGGGACTTGTTCGTAATTCTACTGGATTACAAGTTGACTTTACATACGCTTATAAAGAGGATTAATCTTTAATAGTGACTATATTGGGCAAGAATTGGTTGCGACCAATTCTTGCTTTTGTTGACAGGAAATTTTTTCTCCTGCCAACAAAAGCAATAAAGAGAAGGAAATATTATGGTAAAATACATTCTTAAACGTGTTGCGATTCTGCTTATAACACTCTGGGTCGTGGTCACCCTATCGTTTTTCCTCATGCAAGTTATGCCTGGGACACCTTACAATAACCCCAAACTAACTGATGAGATGATTGCTCTAATGAACAAACAATATGGTTTGGATAAGCCAGTATGGCAACAATACCTTACTTATCTTTGGAATGTTCTTCACGGTGACTTTGGTACAAGTTACCAATCAATTAACCAACCAGTATCACGTTTGATTTCACAACGTTTGGGCGTTTCTATCCAACTTGGTGTTCAAGCGCTTGTTATTGGGTTTATTGCTGGTATTTTGGTTGGTGCTGCTTCAGCACGTAACAAAAATAACTGGATTGACGGCGTCCTTAGTGTTATCTCAACATTAGGTATTTCTGTGCCTTCATTCATTATCGGTCTTTTCCTTTTAGTACTTCTTGGTTTCAAATGGAGCCTATTCCCACTTGCTGGTTGGGGAACATTTGCACAGACTGTCATGCCATCACTTGCCTTGGCAATTCCAGTATTTGCTCAAGTAACACGTTTCTTCAGGGGACAAATGATTGAAACATTGAGTTCAGATTATATCCAATTAGCAACTGCTAAAGGGTTGACTAAACGTCAAGTAACTCGTAAGCATGCTTACCGTAACTCAATGATTCCAGTCTTAACTTTGGTTGGACCTATGGCAGCAAACCTTTTGACAGGTTCAGCATTGATTGAACAAATTTTCTCAATTCCAGGAATTGGTCAACAATTTGTCACATCTATTCCAGCTAAAGACTACCCAGTAATCATGGGGACAACTATTGTATATGCAATGATGTTGATGGTTGCCATTTTGGTAACAGATATTGCAACAAGTATTGTTGACCCTCGTGTACGCTTGCAGTAAGGAGAATAATATGGCAGAAAAAAATAGAGAATTTAAACTTGTTGGTGTTGGTTCAGCCAGCTCACAAGAAAAAATCGAAAAGCCTGCTCTTTCTTTCATGCAAGATGCTTGGCGTCGTTTGAAAAAAAATAAATTAGCTGTCGTTTCAATGTGGTTCTTGGCTATCTTGATTATCTTTTCAATGATTTCAGTCGTGTTAGTTCCGCGTGATGATGCTAATGCATTTAACACAAAAGAAGTTACAACATATCGTAACCTTCCACCCAAAATTAGCGATAATCTTCCATTCTGGAATGGGACAATTACTTATTCTGGGAGTACAGAAGCAACAGATGTTTATGCTGACCAAGGTGTACCAGAAGGAACAAAATTCATTTTAGGTACTGATAATTTGGGACGTAGTATTGCCAAACGTATTATTGTTGGTGTTCGTATTTCCCTTCTTATCGCAATCGTAGCTACTTTGATTGACCTTTTGATTGGTGTAACATACGGTTTGATTTCAGGTTATGTCGGCGGTAAAGTCGATATGATTATGCAACGTATCATTGAAGTTATTTCATCAATTCCTAACTTGGTTATTGTAACAATGCTAGGGCTTTTGCTTGGTAATGGTGTCACATCAATCATCATTTCAATTGCTATTGTCGGTTGGACTTCAATGGCTCGTCAAGTGCGTAACTTAACACTTTCTTATCGTGAACAAGAGTTTGTTCTTGCAGCTCGTTCATTGGGTGAAAGTGCGCCAAAAATTGCTTTTAAACATATTCTTCCAAATATTTCAGGGATTATTATTGTTCAAATCATGATGACAGTTCCAAGTGCCATCATGTACGAAGCTGTTCTTTCAGCTATCAACCTTGGGGTGAAACCACCTACAGCATCACTTGGTTCATTGATTACTGATGCCCAAGAATATTTACAATATTACCCTTATCAAGTTATTTTACCAGCCCTTGCTTTGGTATTGATCTCACTTGCCTTCATCTTATTAGGTGATGGACTTCGTGATGCATTCGATCCAAAATCTGGTGATCGTTAGGAGGAAAAACTATGACTGAAGAAACAATTTTACAAGTTAAAAACCTCCGTGTAGATTTCCATACCTATGCTGGGGAAATTAAAGCTATTCGTGATGTCAGCTTTGACTTAAAAGAAGGCGAAACGCTTGCCATTGTTGGTGAGTCAGGTTCAGGTAAATCTGTAACAACAAAAACGTTGATGGGCTTGTCAGCTTCAAATGCAGAAGTTACAGGAGACATCGATTTTAAAGGTAAAAGATTAATAGAATTAAAAGAAGACGAATGGATTAAGGTTCGTGGAAATGAAATTGCAATGATTTTCCAAGACCCTATGACAAGTCTTGATCCAACAATGAAAATTGGTCAACAAATTGCTGAACCAATTATGATTCATGAAAAAGTTTCTAAAGAAGAAGCTTTAAAACGTGCTTTGGAACTCATGAAAAATGTTGGTATTCCAAACGCAGAAGAACATATTAATGATTATCCGCACCAATGGTCAGGTGGTATGCGTCAACGTGCTGTTATTGCAATTGCCTTGGCAGCAAATCCAGATATTTTAATTGCTGATGAACCTACAACAGCCTTGGACGTAACTATTCAAGCACAAATTTTGAATTTAATGAAACAAATTCAAAAAGAACGTGGCTCATCAATCATCTTTATCACGCATGACCTCGGTGTTGTTGCGGGAATGGCTGATCGTGTTGCTGTTATGTATGCTGGTAAGATTATTGAATATGGGACAGTAGACGAAGTATTCTATAACCCGCAACATCCATATACTTGGGGGCTTTTGAATTCAATGCCAACAACAGATACTGAAGCAGGAAGTCTTCAATCTATCCCAGGTACACCGCCAGATCTCCTCAATCCACCAAAAGGTGATGCTTTTGCACCACGTAACGAGTTTGCTTTAGATATTGACTACGAGGAAGAACCACCAATGTTTAAAGTTAGTGATACGCATTTTGCAGCTACATGGTTGTTAGATGAACGTGCACCTAAAGTAACACCACCATTACCAATTCAAAAACGTTGGGCAAAATGGAAAGAACTTGAAGGGAGAAAAGCTTGATGACTGAAAATAGAAAAAAGCTTGTTGAACTTAAAAATGTATCATTGACTTTTAACGAAGGTAAAAAGAACGAAGTAAAAGCTATTGATAATATCAGTTTTGATATTTACGAAGGTGAAGTTTTCGGTCTTGTTGGAGAATCAGGTTCTGGTAAGACAACCGTTGGTCGTGCTATTTTGAAATTGTACGATATTAATAAAGGTGAAATTGATTTTGATGGTGAAACCATCTCTCACCTTAAAGGGAAAGAATTGCACGAATTCCGTAAAAATGCTCAAATGATTTTCCAAGACCCACAAGCTAGTCTTAATGGTCGTATGAAAATTCGTGACATTGTTGCGGAAGGACTTGACATCCATAAATTAGTTAACAGTAAAGAAGAACGTGACCGAAAAGTTCAAGATTTACTTGCTTTAGTTGGACTTAACAAAGACCATTCAACACGCTATCCACATGAATTTTCAGGTGGACAACGCCAACGTATTGGTATCGCTCGTGCTCTTGCCGTTGAACCAAAGTTCATCATTGCCGATGAACCAATTTCAGCCCTTGATGTGTCAATCCAAGCTCAAGTTGTTAACCTTATGCAAAAACTTCAAAGGGAACAGGGTTTAACATATCTCTTTATCGCTCACGATTTGTCAATGGTTAAATACATCTCAGATCGTATTGGAGTTATGCACTGGGGTAAAATGCTTGAAATTGGAACATCTGATGATGTTTATAATCATCCAATTCACCCATATACTAAGAGCTTGTTGACTGCAATTCCAGAACCAGACCCAGAGTCTGAAAGAAATCGTATCCATGAAGAGTACGATCCAAGTGTAGAACTAGATGGCCAACCACGTGAAATGCGTGAAATTACACCTGGACACTTTGTTCTTTGTACAGAAGCAGAAGCAGAAGCTTATAAAAAAGAATTATAAGACAAAGAGAAGGTTTTCCTTCTCTTTTTTGTATATCTAAATTTCAGCCTCCAATCGCCCTTTTTACGCCTCCCCTACACCTTTTCCACAATCTCCTTAGTCATATTCTCTACTACACCCCGTGAGGGGGACAAGCCACACTTAAAAAAGTTGATAGAAGTAGTTGACAGTTTATCTTAAGTTTAGTATACTAGTTGAGCTGTCGTAAGAGAGCAGGAGTCAGGCTTACAGAAAATCTAAAAAAGAAGTTGACAAAGTAAGTTTGAGATGATACACTAATATAGCTGTTGTCCGAGATGTTCAGCAGTAATCAGATTGAAACAGATTTGAAGAAAACTTTAAAAAAGTAGTTGACAAGCTGTTTTAGATTTGATAGAATATAGAAGTTGTCTCACGAGAGACAAAGACCTTTGAAAACTGAACAAGACGAACCAAACGTGCGGGTTGAGAAATCGACCTGTTAAGAAATAAATCTGTCAGTGACAGAATGAGAACAAGATTAAATGAGAGTTTGATCCTGGCTCAGGACGAACGCTGGCGGCGTGCCTAATACATGCAAGTAGAACGCTGACTACTTTAGCTTGCTAGAGTAGAAGGAGTTGCGAACGGGTGAGTAACGCGTAGGTAACCTGCCTACTAGCGGGGGATAACTATTGGAAACGATAGCTAATACCGCATAACAGTGTTTAACACATGTTAGATGCTTGAAAGATGCAATTGCATCACTAGTAGATGGACCTGCGTTGTATTAGCTAGTTGGTGGGGTAACGGCCCACCAAGGCGACGATACATAGCCGACCTGAGAGGGTGATCGGCCACACTGGGACTGAGACACGGCCCAGACTCCTACGGGAGGCAGCAGTAGGGAATCTTCGGCAATGGGGGCAACCCTGACCGAGCAACGC